>JAEEGJ010003482.1_pt1 | contig 60298 bp, 55 predicted proteins | sample 8958761 | NCBI WGS metagenome assembly JAEEGJ01 (sample SAMN16246546, study PRJNA631951) | gut metagenome | biome: gut microbiome; feature: rumen; material: RS-attached | host: Bos | place: Iran: Karaj | collected 2018-10 | reverse complement strand
GTTAACGATGACGGAAGCGCTGTAGTACTTACCGCCGTGGAGGACTCTGTGACCTACTGCAGCGATCTCTGAAACATCAGCGATAACGCCGTGATCCTTGTCAACGAGAGCATCGAGGATCATCTGGACAGCAACCTTGTGGTCAGGCATGGGTTCTGTGGAAATGAACTCATCCTTGCCTGCGGGCTTGTATGTGAGCTTGCCGTCGATACCGATACGCTCAGCGTTACCCTTTGCGAGGACTGCGCCTGTATCGATGTCGAAAAGCTGGAACTTTGCGGAAGAACTACCGCAGTTGATTACTAAGATCTTCATTAGACTTTTTACTCCTTTACCTTATGCCTGAGCAGCCTGAGCCTGGACTGCAGTGATAGCGACTGTTCCTACGATGTCATCGGCATTGCAGCCTCTGGAAAGATCGTTGACGGGAAGTGCGAGGCCCTGGAGGACAGGTCCGTAAGCGGGAGCCTTAGCAAGTCTCTGAACGAGCTTGTAACCGATGTTTCCTGCTTCGAGAGAAGGGAAAACGAGTGTGTTTGCGTGGCCTGCGACCGGAGAACCGGGTGCCTTGAGCTGACCGACTTCCTCAACGAGAGCTGCGTCAAGCTGGAGCTCGCCGTCAACTACGAGGTCAGGATACTTCTCTTTTGCGATCTTAACTGCTTCAGCGACCTTTGTAACGTCGTCGTGCTTAGCAGAACCGTAAGAAGAATATGAGAGCATTGCGACCTTGGCGGGAGCGCCGATGAACTGCTCGAAAGACTCAGCGGAGAGCTTGGCGATCTCAGCGAGCTTGTTGGAATCAACGTCTGTATTGACTGCGCAGTCAGCGAAAATGAAGAGACCGTGCTCACCAAGATCGCAGTTAGGTACGTCCATAAGGAAGAATCCTGAAACGGAAGAAATTCCGGGCTTCATCTTGAGGAGCTGGAGAGCGGGACGGATCGTGTTGCCCGTTGAGTGGCATGCGCCGGAAACGGCACCGTCAGCATCACCGCACTTGCACATGAGGCATGCATAGTACATGTAGTCGGATTCCATCTGAGCCTGAGCCTTCTCGGGTGTGATGCCCTTCTTCTGTGCGTCAGCGATGGCAGCAGCTGTCTCTTCCTCGGAAAGGCCCTTCTTTTCAGCCTTCTTCTTTGCTGCAGCTACCATGGTGTCAACGCCGCGGAGCTCGATGAACTTGTCGATGTATTTCTGCTTGTTGGGATCGTTGAAAGGATCTACGATAGTAGCTCCGGTGATATCGTAACCTTCGGAATTCTTAGCGATCTCCTCAGGTGTTCCGATGATGATGAGGTTTGCCATGTCGGACTTAAGGATCTTCTCGGCAGCCTCAAAGGTTCTCTTATCCATTGACTCGGGAAGAACGATGGTCTTCTTGTCGGCCTTTGCTCTGGCCATGATGTCATCGATAAATGCCATATATATTGTCTCCTTTGGATATTATTTATAACGCGTAAAAGTATACTCGTAATAGGGGGCGATTTCAATTCGTCAGACGGCTTTGCGGACGCCTAAATTGTCAGATGCGTAAAAGACGTATCTGTTGTCCTGTTCCCTGAATATCATGTAGATGGCGGGGCTTGAAGACTTGGTCGCGACACGCGCTCCGACACAGTTGCAGACGGCTCTGTAAAGATCCCTGTCGTCCATGTCAAATGCGATCTCCAACGCGTTGGCATACTGCCTGTAGACCTCGTTTCCGCCGTAATTTCCGGTGACGATGTAATACTTGCCGTATATCCTTCTCTCGTTCAATATGAGGTTCTTGAGGGCTGTATACGATTCGTTGTCGAGTTCCTTCATCCTGGCGAGGTTGGCCATGACGATGATCGACTCGCCGACATCTACCGTTCCGGCACGGGAGCCCGAGTAAATGTAGTTTATCCCGTTTTCGGTCTTTTCATACGCATAGGCATAAAAAGGAACCTCAGCACCGTCTTTTGCTTCCTTTACCAGTTTGAGAGCGCGGTCATACGCACCTGCGGCAATAAGCCCGTTCTTTTCGAGGTCATAGATAAGCGGCAGCCTGACGTTGGAAAGCTTGACTCCCATAACCTGCTTAAGGTTCGCAGCACTGTCTTCCTCAGTCTCCTGATCGCCTCCGGCACCTACTCCGTAAGTCTCGTCAAGAGTCGAATTTCCGCTCTGTTCCTTCGCCTTGGGATCGTTGAATCTGTAATAAAGGGAATCGACGTAATGAGCAACGTCGAGCTGCTCCGGCCTCAGTGCCCCGTTCTCGTCAAAAAGCGCTCCGATAAGGTTTTTTATCTCCTGGAAATCCCTGCTCGTGCCGTAAGCGCAGTAATAGCGGAGATACGCTTCAAGCCAGGCGATATTGTCTTCAGTTGTCTTAACGTTCTTCCGCTCTTCCGTCAGCTTGTTTCCCGCAAAGCTCAGGTACATGCCGGAATCAGAATGGAATCTGCTTACGACCCTGTTTTTCAGATTTCGGGCAGCAACGGCGTCTCCTGAAGAAACATAACAGTCGAGAAGCCACGCCTGATCAGAAAGATCATAGATCTGCGAGCCTTCAGCCGGCTGCGAAACAAGCCTTCCGGCAATCTTATAGTAAGTCGGGATAAGGATGTCTTCGCCGTCCTTGTTCAGCATTAGTTTCTTTGTACGGCCCCAGAGATAGTTGCTCATTATATTGTTGTCTGCAGCTATCTGCTCCCATTCATAACCAGGGTTTTCATATGCGGTAAGAGTTATGCGGGCAGCATTTCCGAAAGTCCTGACGTAAAGAAGGTATGCGGTTATTCCTGCGATCACGGCAACCAGCAGAAGGGCGGCAATGATCTTCTGTTGAAGCGTAAAGCGTGCCAGGAACGGGACCTTGTTCCCGCTTCCCTTCTCGATAAACTTCAACGTGCGACGCTTCATTGCAACCTGCCTGCCTGATGAAATATAATTAACAAGTGAATTATAACAGAAGAGAGGCGTAACTTTAGTGCGGGTAATAGGAATTGTTGCGGAATTCAATCCGTTCCATAACGGCCACGAGAACCTTATCTCCCGTGCCCGCGAGATAGTAAACGATCCCCGCGCGATAGTCATGCCGGTAATATCCGAATCCTTTGTTCAAAGGGGACTTCCCGCGGTATTGCCTTCCGACGTCAGGACAAAACAGGCGCTCCGCTGCGGAGCAGACGTCGTCCTGGGCCTCCCGTTCACTTATTCATGCGCACCGTCCGCCCGTTTCGCTTTAGGCGGGATCGCAACGCTTATCGCGACCGGAGTAATAACTGACATCGCTTTCGGCTATGATGCAGGCACTCCCGAGCTTCTCAGATCGCTCGCCGATCAGACGGACGAGAATTCGCCTGAATTCAAAGAGCATCTTAAAAACTCGCTTTCCGAAGGCAATTCATATCCCGCCGCGCGTGCAAGCGCGATAAAGGCATGCGTTAAGGATATCAGCAGTGATCTTGATGAAGTCCTGAGCAGCCCTAACTCCATCCTCGCGCTCGAATATCTGGCGGCTCTCAAAAAGATCGACAAACAGCACAGGGTAAACGTCATCATGATCCCCCGTGACCAGTCGCTCAAGAGCGCGACTTCAATAAGGAAGGCCATGGCGTGCTACGCTCCCGCTTACAGCCAGGCACAGCTGTTTGAAGCACTTAAAGGCACAATGCCCGACAAGTCCCTTGCGGCAATGCTCGGATGCTATTCCGAAGGCGGATTCGCTTTTCCCGATTACGCGGCATATATCCGCCGCGCGCTGCTCCATCTGGCAGGTGCGCAAGGTCAGGTCTCAGGCTCTGCATACATGGGCGATGACTTGGACGGCTATCTCAAAAATCTCGTTTCCGACCTCAGGCCGGGCGACCTTCCGTCAGACGACTTTGATCTTGAAGCATTCTCCAAAAAGGCTGATACAAAGAGGTTTACGAAGACACGTATCTTCAGGGCTCTGGCTTCTTTTGAAGCAGGCCAGGACAATGATCTCGTAAAACTCAATCACCCGCCTTACATAAGAGTTCTTGGCTTTAACCGTGAGGGGCGCTACTGTCTCAAGATAATCGGCAAATGCACAAAGCTCCCCGTCATCAGCAATCCCTCCGATGCGCTTGAACTTTGCTCATCAAATGCTGATCTTAAGAAAGTATTCGAGCTTGAGATGCGTGCATCCGCGATAGCTAATGACCTTTACGGCAGGGACATGGCTTACGCCTGGACCGCCAAGCCGGTCATGCTCTGACGCTTTCCCCGAAACCGTTCATGAAAAAAGGCTGTCATAAGACAGCCTTTTTGTTTCTGGATCAGTTGAACAAAATTACTTGTCAGCCTTTGCAGCCTTGGCAAGTCTGGACTTTGTCCTTGCAGCAGCATTCTTGCTCATGTGGCCCTTAGCAGCAGCCTGGTCAACTGCCTTCTGGGTAGCCTTGAGCGTAGCCTCGACGTTCTCGCCGGCAGCAACGTTAGCCTTAGCCTTCTTGACTGTCGTACGGATAGCCGTCTTCTTGCTCTTGTTTGCAGCAGCCTTCTTCTCGGAAACGCTTACACGCTTGATTGCTGATTTGATATTAGGCATTTATATCTCTCCTTTTAAATGGGTATCCTAAATTAACCAATGGATTTTATCACGATTGTTATTCGTTATCAATACCTTTAGTTGCTTCATATAGACCGATACTTGCAGCGATCGTGATGTTAAGACTGTCTATAGCGCCGGAATGGTCGATCCTTATAGGGCGTCCGATCTTGGAAAACCCTGAAGGCAGCCCCGTTGCTTCGTTTCCCATGATCAGTGAAAACGGCTGTTCAATGACCGTTTCATGCAGTTTCGTGCTCCCGTCCAGCATGAAAGGATAAAGGTGATTTGAGGGAAACCTCGCGGCATATTCTTCAAACGAACTGAAGACCTCAGTCCTGACACTGGCGGCCGCACCCATGGAAGCCCTGATTACTTTGGGATCGAAATGATCGACTGCCGGCGGGACTATCGCCAGGTCCCTGACTCCAAAACCCAGGCAGCTCCTCATGATCGTCCCCATATTGCCTGCGTTGGACGGATTTACGAGGACCATGTGGTTGCCTTCCTTTATGCGTTCATCCTTCTTTTCGATGACGCAGATAACAAAACAGTTTTCCTTTTTGGAGAGAATGTTGAAGGGTTTTTCCTCGACCGAAACCGGGATGTCATTGCCGCAAAGGGACTTTATCTTTGATACCGTCTCTTCCGATCTGAACTGCGGATGAAGGATCACTCCGATGACCTTCTCCCTTGCATGAAGAAGATATTCCATGACGACTGTCGCACCCAGACCGTAGGTCTGACCGGACTCTTTTTTGTAACTGGAAACCCTTATCAAAACTTTTCTCCCGCAGCTGTTTTTATGCTATTATAACCTTATTCTCGCATAAAGGATGGTGTGTTACTATGGCAGACAAAAAATCTATGAGCGAGCCTTACACCGGCCAGCTCACATCTAACGCAAAGCTTTTCTCGATCCTGGCTTATTTCGGATTACTCTGGCTCCTCGGCCTCCTCATCAATCCCGATAAGACCTGCCCGTTCGTCAGACATCACGTCAACAACGGAATCCTTCTTCTCATCGGATTTGGCGTATATTCCGTTCTCGGAGTCTTCATCGGCCGTATTCCTTTTGTAGGCTGGCTGATCAACCTCGCATTCTATGCCGTTCTCATCTTCATCATGATCAAGGGCATCGTTTGTGCTGCAAAAACAAAGCTCTTCAACATTCCGCTCGTTGACGGCGTTAAGATCGTCAAGTGATCAGGCAGACAATTCAGAGTTTCAGACCCGCATCTTCGAGGTGCGGGTCTTTTATTTGCAGTAATGATTCAAAACATATATAATTACCGCCGTGAGCATCGAGGTGTAGCGCAGTTGGTAGCGTACGTGCTTTGGGAGCATGGGGTCGCAGGTTCGAATCCTGTCACCTCGACCATTTAACAAAAGGCTTTTTCAGGAAGTCAATGAATTCGGGGGTTGTAGGGTTTTTGTTGTTCTGAAAAAACGCAACTTACCAAAAATTTACCAAAAACACTAATTTACACAGCCCAAAAGAAAATGCCCAAAACAATAGCGACCGGGAAACCGGTCGCTATTTATTATTTTTTATACATTTAATCTAAAGCTCGGAGATACTACTGGGCTAAGTTTTTTATATTCAGGATTTACTATACTTACTCATATATTGTCTTATGTCGGTTTTTCAGAATCGGGAGATACCCCAACTTTAATAACAGGGCCGAATTTCTCCTCAACTTCTTCTTGTGTCATGTTTGAATCCTCTACTTGCGAACGAGAAAAGAACATTACGGTCTGATTATCTTTTCTGATTTCTGCTGTACTAACAGTCCCTTTTCCAAATTCAGGCCTGTCGACAATTATAGAATCAGCTTCGATTGCAGTCTTATATACCGATCCGTCATAAACTACAACATACAGTATCCCGGATTTTATTACCAGTTTTACTGCAGATACATACTCTTCAACATCAGCATCAGAGATATCTACAATTGTCTGTTCACTTGCAAGTGCTACCGTAGCAGATGTATCAGATGTCTGTTCACTTGCAAGTGCTACCGTAGCAGATGTATCAGATTTGCATCCTGTTAGGATACTTACACCTAAAGCAATAATAGTTAAAAACACTATAGTTCTTCTCATTTGCCAGCCTTTCATATATTCAACTATTTGTCCATTCGGTTGTTCATTTTATCGACGAAGTGTCAGTTCCTTCACTACTTAAGATCATACCTTATCCGACAATGCTTTTGCGATAAATCAGTAAAATAGGGACTTCACGCCTAATTCTTTGACAACCTCGCCATCCTTTTCAACCTCAATAAAGAATACTGTATATTCCATGATCTTCCTCCGGATTTCTTGTTAGTCTTCCTGATTATTTAGTTATCTATACTACAAAATAAACCTGCATTCATCATATATCACAGGCACTCTGTTCCTGTTAACCCGGATAAGCAGACCAGGCTTATTGAGTGGCATTTCCTTCGCTACGATCTCGGAAATGTCCGTAACATAGATTAATCCGTCATTTGACATGCTCATGGAGCATTTCGATGAGATCTCAAAGGCTATCAACGATATAAACATGCTGAAGGGCAAAGAGAAGAAAGCACAGGCCATAGAGCTTATATCGAGATATGCACCCGAGATGGCAAAGATGAAAGAACAGCTCAAGTCGGTCAACGGATATGTTGAAAAGCTGAATAAGGATATCTGGGATGAGCGAGATATCAGCCGATTCTGGATAGGAAAATCCGAAAAACTTGAAGAAGCCATCAAGGAAAAAGATGACAAGATCTATGAGCTCCAGGCTAAACAACAAAAGTTACAGAAAACCATTGACCGCCTTCCTCCCGGTCTTCTTGATGAGCTTGATAGATTTGAGCGGGAAAGAAGGAAGGCAAACACAAGGAATGATTGGATACGATAATAAAAAGAAAGAAGGAAAATATGAGAAAAGAAGTTCCAATTGCAGATAAAGCATTACTCACACTGGAAGAAGCTGCTGCTTATTTCAACATAGGCGTAAACAAGCTTCGTGAGATTACCGGTGACGATCACTGTCCATATGTATTATGGAATAGCAGTAAAAGACTAATAAAACGTGACATTTTTAAAGACTTCCTGTATAAACAGTTTTCAATTTAAGATAAAACTGGCTGTATAAAAGAATTACCCGAGTTTATAATGGACTCGGGTATTTTCTTTTATGGGCCTAAGGAGGTTCATAATGAAAACAAAAAGATGCACCCAAAACAAAATTAAACTTAGAAAAGGAGAGTATCAGAGGAAAAACAAAACATTTGAGTACAGATGGAACGATAGTAATGGAAAGACTCACTGTGTTTATGCCAAGTCACTTTCCGAACTCAGGGATAAGGAAGATATCATTACGAGAGATATCTTGGATGGAATCGATTACAGCAAACTGGACTCGACAATCGACTCTTACTTTGAGTTATGGAAGAAAATCAAAACCGGTATCAGAGAAACCACTTTCGCAACTTATGTCAGCTTTTATGAGCGATATATTGCTCCAGAATACGGAAAAACAAAAATGAAAGATGTCTCTTATAGTAGCGTAGCATTGTTTCTCAAAGGCTTGGCAGTTAACAAAGGCTTAAAGTATGCTTCAATCAGAAACATTGAGTTATCACTTTCAATGGTTCTCGATATTGCGGTTAAGGATGACGTTTTAAGAAGCAATCCATGCAAAGGAGTACTCAGAGATCTACAAAGAGAATATGCAAACGATTCAAAAGTAGTAAGAGCACTATCCCTTCAGGAACAGAAAACCTTTGAGGCCTATATAGCCAAACCCGGTAAATACCATCAATACTATCCAGTCATTACAGTAATGCTATGGACAGGTATGAGGGTCGGTGAAGTACTCGGTTTAAGATGGGAAGACATTGATTTCGAAAATAATGAGATAAGTGTAAATCATACCCTTCTCTTTTATTCAAAAGGTAAAGGCAAAGGTAGTAGTTATAAGATTAACCCGCCTAAAACCAAAAGCAGTAACCGTATCGTTCCCATGTTGCCAAAAGTTAAAGAAGCGTTGTTATATGAAAAGAGAAAACAGGATCTGTTAGGCATCAGCTGCGGTATGGTAATTGAAGGATATACTAACTTCATATTTCTCAACAATAAAGGAATGGTATTAGATTATAAGAAGCTGAACCATAAACTTGACCTGATCTGTAACGAAATCAACGACGAGATTCACAAAGAAAATCCTGCCGCTCTTGATTTCCCCCATGTTCATAATCATATGCTAAGGCACACATTTGCCACCAGAATGAGAGAAGCAGGGGCAGACATAAAGGCAACATCAGAGATGATGGGACACGAAGGTATCCTAATAACTCTTAAAACATACACAGATGCTTCACGAGAGTTTAAGAACAGAGAAATCGCTGCGCTCCAAGATTATTACGAGAATGCGACTTGAAACTTACCAAAAAACTTACCAATTTTGGTAAAAGAATTCTAACGACTTATAAGGCGTTCTGTACTTAAGAAATCTTCTGAAAAGCCCGAATGACAGGGATTTAACGGTTTATAACAATTATTGAAAAATCGTCAAAATCTGTCCTGTCACCTCGACCAGATAAGAAACAGCGGTTTGATTTTTCATCAGGCCGCTGTTTTTTATCGGTAAATGCCGCTGATCAGACCACGTTAAATCTTTTGTCGGCCAGTATCTTTGAAGCGATGACAGAGCAGATGATCTCTACGGACATTGTTATGAGCAGACCGGCCGGAATGTATCTTTCCGGATCATCCGTTGAAACATTCATAATAACAGTATACAAAGCACAATTCACAAGTACTTCAATGATTATGGCAAACAACAGATTTCTGACCGTCTTGGAAGGATCAAAACTTCTGCTGATAACAAATGCAAGAAGGATCAGGAAACCAATGGCAGCAGATATTATTAAGCATGAGACAAAACTATCAAAAAAGCGTACTGCCCATTCATTCAATATTCCACTGCGGTAAGCACCTGTATAATCCTCCTTGTTGAACGATAAAACTATCAGCATTTGAAGATCATCACTAAAAAGAAAAGCTACGATCAGGCTTTCGATGATGATCGCCGGAATTGCTTTTGAGAATATTATCTCTGATTTTTTGTAAGGAAGAGAATAATACTTATACGACTTTCCCCCGAAAAGATCAACGGCAGTCCTGCACAGGCTGATCGTTATTGCGGCTATACAAAGAGCATAAAGCACTATTGAGATCAGCTGTAATGCTGCTTCTACATATACCGGGAGCACTAAATATTCATTTCCCGCGAAGTTTGTTACTGTTTGGACCACCAACCATGCCAGTAACAACAGACCATTGCTCAATAACAGTTTTTTTGTCGTATCAAGCGCTAGTTTTCCTTTCATTTGTTTTCACCTCCAAACCAATCGACTTTGAAAGTTTCCTTAAAGAATTCGTTTAATGATCTTCCGGTTTCTTCCCTGATCTCTTCAACCGACTTGTGACAGAAGAGCTTGTTTTCTTTGATCATGATCACTTCATCAAGGATCGTTTCCACATCATTGAGAAGGTGTGTTGAGATGATGACGGAAGCATCTTCTTTAAACTCTTTGAGGATCGTTGTCACGATCGCTTCCCTGTTTACCGGATCAACGTTGGCAAGCGGTTCATCAAGAAGATACAACTTGGCATCCCTGCTGAGAGTAAGGACGAGCATGAGTATCTCGCGCATTCCTTTTGAAAGAGATACGATCTTGGCGTTTTCGTCGATCTTAAAGGTCTTAAGATAATGTTTGCATTTTTCAGCATCAAAATCCTTGTGATAATAGCTATAGAATTTCACAGCCTTACTGACCTTATCATTTCCGCTGAACAGCTCATGATCGGGAAGGTAACTGATGACGGCTTTGGTTTCAGGTCCGGCTTTTTTGCCGTCTACCGTAATCTCTCCTCCGTCTAATGTCAGAAAATCCGCAATGAGCTTAATGAGCGTTGTTTTGCCCGAACCGTTCGGAGAAGCAAGTCCGACGATCGTACCCGGCTTTATCTGAAAGCTGATGCCGTCCAGCACTGTTTTCGAGCCGTATTTCTTTACTACGTTTTTCACTTCAACTGTATAACTCATTTGCTTCCCGCCTCCTTTAACACTTCAATCGCCTCTTCCAGTGTTAGGCCCGCTGACTTTGTAAATTCAATATAGTCACAGGCTGCTTTCAGTGCTGCACTTTTGCGGTAATCTGTTATGAGCGCACTGTTTTCTGTAACATACCTTCCGCTGTTACGTTGCGTGACGATAAGCCCGCTTTCTTCAAGTGCACTCAGGGCTTTTTGCATCGTATTTGGATTTACGCCCGCCTCCACTGCATATTCTCTTACGGACGGAAGCTTATCCCCGGCATTGTATTTACCGGAAACGACATCAACCGTGACCCGTTCAACTATTTGTTGGAAGAGCGGCCGTGACTCATCGAAATTCCAGCTCATAGTTATTCCTTTCGTTAAATCAATAGGATGTAGATTCAAGACACATGTGTTGCAGGATGTTCTGTTTGTGCAAACTGTACTACTGCACTAATACAGTAACACGCCTTTGCAGGTGTGTCAACACTTGCGATCAGAAGTCATTATCCTGTCGCCCCGGCCATAAATTAAAAGGACCGGATCTGTTCCGGTCCTTTTGTTGTATTATGCGGCAGGAAATAACTGCCTCTTTTCAGCACTGATCGTTAATGTATTGAATCGCATCATCGATCCAACCTGCAGATGTGTTGCTTCCGTACTGATCCTGCAACCATACCAGAAATTCGCTCAGTGACCAGCTAAGGCATTTCGCCTTCTTGATCATTTCGTTCAGCTTTGCCTCGTCTCTCCAGCTCAAGCCACCTGTAACACCTTCCATATCTTCAGGTTTCAGTTCGTTTATGTCGTGTGTCATTGTTGTTGCCTCCACTATTTTCTTAAGATCATTAAACCACGTTCGCAAGACTAATCTATAAACAACAAAAAAATTATGTGTTGAAAAAAGCAGAGCAGTGACGATATAACTCCACTTAAATATAAAATAATCTTATTATTTTGAAACATAATATTAATATTTAGGCAGTAAAATAAGATCAGGTGGTTAGACACACCTTATCGGAGGGCTGATCAAGTGTTCACCTGGCGTCACATCATATGGATCTTGATATGCGTTTTATCCGCTGTTATTGTGCTGACTGCTTATAAGATCAAAAAGCCGTCACTTGATAAGGTTCTTAAGGCCGCACTGCTATTCTCCGTTGTTTCCGAATTCGTAAAAGTGTTCTCAATGACAAAGATCGTACCCTCCTCGGGCGGAGATATGTATTATCCTTATCTCGAGCTTCATCAGCTGCCTTTTCATTTCTGCTCTGTCCAAATATACTTCATCGCTTATGTCTGTTTCGCGAAGAATCACCAAAACCGCGAGACCATTCTGGCATTCATGTATCCGACATGCACCTGCGGTGCCATTGCCGCGATCGTCCTGCCGTCGATCTTTTCCAACAGCATTCCAGTCGAAAAGGCTTTCACGCATCCTCTGGCCTACCAGTTCTTTCTGTATCACACGATGCTGATCGTTATAGGTGTCATAATCGTAATGTCTCACGAAGTAAAGTGGAAGATCAGACATTTCAGAGACACTGTGATCATAGCGTCTTTGATGACCTTCGGTTCAATGTATCTGAATTCGATGCTGGCTTCCCCCGCTTACGTTGACGGGAAACTCGTAAGTGTCGACTTCGCGACCAATTATTTCTACACATACGCAAATCCGATCGGTCTTAAACTTACTGAAAAATGGCAGTGGCTGATCTATCTGTTGATCCTTACGGCAACTTCGATCACAGTGATATTCATCATGTACGTGCCATTGCTGTATTCCGTAAGAAAGCGCGAGGATACTGAACGATGAGAAAAGCGTTTATTAAAGACGTAACTAAAAACATTACCAAGCAGAAAGTATCATTTCTTTCCGTCCTGATAATCGCGCTCATCGGCGTCACGGTCTATCTCGGCATCGAGTATGCAACAAAAGCCTTAAAGCTCAACGGATCGGAATTCTATAACAACGCCAATTTCCGTGACATCGAGATCGTCGCAACGCATCTTCTGAGCGAAGAAGATCTTGAAGCCTTAAGGAAGACCGAAGGCGTCACCGATGTCGAAGGCATCCGCGTACTCACTGCCGCAGCTGCATTCACCGGCGGCAAGACCAACGTTACCGTAGTCTCACTGTCCGGCAAGATCAACATGACAAACATGGTCACAGGAGCTCTGCCCTCCGACAGCAATGAGTGCGCAGTCGAAAAACTCATCGCGGAAGAAAACGGCTGGAAAGTCGGCGATGAACTGACCATAGAGTTTTCAGAAGACGAAAAAGACAATGCACAGTATCTTAAGCAAACCCGCTTCGTCATCACAGGCATCGTCATCCATCCGGATCACATCAACACCAACGTCCCAGGTGCGGATTATGTTCTCGTAAAACCCGAAGTGTTTGACGGCGAAGCTCTTGACGGATGCTACATGAAAGCTGAGATCGTAGTTGATAAGCCCGCAGGCATCAACCGTTTCACCAATGACTATGAATCACTGGTTTCCGGCATCTATGACAGGATCGAAAAGCTGGGTGCCGAGCGCACTCCCCTGCGCGACAGCACCGTACGCAATACCTACCAAAAAGAGATAGACAAGAACCAGGCCAAACTCGACGATGCAAAGAAGCAGATAGAGGACGGCGAAAAGGCACTATCTGACGGCGAGAAGGAACTTGCCGACGGAAAGACAGAACTAGACAAGGCCGCCGTTGATCTGGACAACGGCTGGAAGAAACTTGAAGATGCCAAAAAGCAGCTTGACGATGCCAAGAAAGACATCGACGCCGGTCAGCAAGAACTGGACAAGAACCGCAAGAAACTCGAAGATGCCAAGAAGCAGCTCGATAAGGCAAAGAAGGAACTCACAAGCGGCTGGAATAAGATTGAAGACAACAAAGCTTCCATCCGCAAGAAGATCAAAGGCGTCATCGACAAACTGATCGGTGAGGATTCCTCTAAATACATTAAATGGGCTTCGCGTAAAAAACTGAATCTGAACAACCGCAAACAGACTGCCACTGAATTCTATCTGACGACAAATTTCAAAGTCGACCTCAGCAAGACTCTCGAGAACAGGATCGCAGCCTTCTACAATTCTTCCAAATTCCCGAAGAAGATATTAAGGGCCGTATACCGTAAGCAGCAGATAGATGCAGGCGTCGATCCCGGAAACATCCCTGAACCTACTTCGGCAGATCTGCAGAAAGTCAGAAATTATCTCACCAAAGAGACGCGCAAGCTTCTCCCTTCCATTGCGGACAAATACGACTATCTCGTCAAGAATCTGAAGAAGTGGGATTCCGGACGCAACCAGTATCTGAAAGGTCTCAAAGAATATAAGAACGGTCTTGCCAAGTTCAAAGCCGGAGAAAAGAAGTTCAATCAGGGCAAGGAAAAATACAATAAGGGACTCAAGGAATATCAGTCAGGTCTTGCAAAATACAACGACGGAAAAGAAAAATACGAAAAGGGTCTTGCCGATTATAACGACGGCCTCAAGACACTAAGCGATAAAAAAGCCGAACTTGAAAAAGGCAAAGCCGAATATGAAGACGGCGTTGCAAAACTTGACGATGCGCGCAGACAACTTGAAAAGACAAGACTTTCAAAGTGGATAATCCTTAAAGGCTCAGGCAATGCAGGTTTCGTACAGCTTCAGCTCGGAAGCGCCGCGCTGGGCGATCTTGAAGGCACGTTCGCGACTATGTTCCTCGCACTTGCGATCCTTGTTATCTATGCAACGGTATGCAAGATGATAGACGAACAGAGGACCCAGGTCGGAACGGTCAAAGCACTCGGTTTCTTTGTACGCGAAGTTTCAGTCAAATACATAGCATTCGGACTCAGTGCCACCATGATGGGCATCATTGGCGGCATTCTCGTGGCCTGGCTTGCGCTCGAGCCGTACATTCTCCAGTCTTATTCGATCTACTACATCTTCGTCATCAGGACCTACATCCTGTTCCCTCCTACCGTCATTGTCATCATCACTGGCATCGTAATGTCGGTCGCAACGGTCCTCTTCGCGGTCACCAAAACACTGAAGGTCCCTGCTACAGTTCTGTTAAAGCCGGCTGCACCTCAGGGCCGTATGAAGCAGAAGAAAAAGTCAGGAAAGCTTCCTCTTTTCCTGAGAGTCATTCCTCTCAACATGAAGATGGACATCAAGCGTGTCATCGTAACAATCGCGAGCATCATGGGATGCTGCGCACTCATCGTGGTCGGTTTCTCGCTAAAGGATTCGGTGTCCGGCGCAGTTGTCAGTCAGTATTCCAAGGTCATCAAATACGACAAGGTCATACGTTTTGATACTGATGACGAAGACAGCAAAAAAGAAATCGTGACAGCCCTTAAGAATGCCGGAGCTGAATATACCGAAGTAATGGAGACCAGCATCACATATACCGTTACCGAACTTCAGATGGCAACTCTTGTCGTGGGAAACTTAAATGAGATCGCAGGCATGAGAGAACTCACCGACTGGAAGACAGGCAAAACGGTAAGCATTACCGATGACGGCATCTATATCCACAGACGCGCTGCTGAGATCTACAACCTGACAGAAGGAAGCAAGATAAGCATCGCAATAGACGGTATCTACACCGCGGATTTCACGGTCGCCGGTATTTTCGACAACCATATCGGCCAGCTAATGATAATGAGTCCCGAATGCTTCAGAACGCATTTTGACGATCTCGAATACAAGCCTGAGACGATGTATGTAAGAACATCCGGCGGCAACAAAACCACGCTCGAAGACAACCTTAAGAAGATCAAGGGCGTCAATGAGATAAAGGATTCCGATACCGACAGAAAGATCATCGAGGCATCGAACTCCGCAGTCGATACCGTAACCATAATCATGATCGCGATGGCGACCGTGATGGCAGGTGTCGTTCTTCTCAACCTCACCAATGTATACATCATGGAAAAGAAGGCCGAGATGTCCATAATGCGCATCAACGGATATACCGTAAAAGAAGTTATCTGGTATGTATCACTTGAAACGATCGTAACGACAATAATCGGCATCATATTGGGCGTCATCTTGGGATGTGCAGTCTCCTACAAGATTATCCGCGAGGTCGAACAGCCCTTCATCATGTACGTAAGGAATACAAGCCTGAAGGCCATTCTGATGGGAATATTCGTAGCTCTTGTATTTGAATTCATAGTTAATGTTATCGCTCTGCGCAAAGTCAGAAAGCTCAAGCTGACTGACATGACACAGTGAACGGGGGATGATGATATGGCAAAAGATAAAAAGTTCAGCAAAGTAACATTTGAACTCATGGAGACGCTCCTTGAGGTTCATAACCTTGAAGAAGCACTCACCGGCACTCTCGAGATAATCATAAGAGAACTCGACAGCGAAGCAGCTGCCATATGGCTTCTTGACCGTAAGACCAACCGCCTTGCTCCGGTGTTCCACACCGGCCCCGTTGACATTTCCAACATCAGCATCGAAAACGGAATCGGAATAGAAGGCCTTGTAACTAAAACCGGAAAATCCATGCTTGTATCCGATGCGGCTTCTGACCCCAGATTCGACGGAACGGTCTTCGACGACAACGGACTCATCACCAAAACGATGATCTGCGTGCCTTTGTACAATGTCAGTGAGAATGAAGTTATCGGATGCTATCTTATCGCCAATAAGAATAACGGATCTCAATACACCGATTCAGAGCTTGAACTTTGCGAGCACATGGCTGTTCTCGCCGCAATGACCATCGATGAAAAAGGCCTGATCGTTAACCTCGAAGAAGAAAAAGAAATACTTATCTCGCTGCGTGACGTTACCAAGGAATACCAGACCGGCGATACCGTCAACCAGGTCCTTAAAGGCATCAATCTCGATATCTACAAAAACGAATTCGTGGTAATACTCGGCGAGTCCGGATGCGGCAAATCCACCATGATGAACATCGTCGGCGGCATGGATTCTCTGACCGGCGGAAAGCTCACGATCGAAGGAACGGATTTCTCACATCCCACCGATTACCAGCTCACGAAGTTCAGACGCGAATACGTCGGATTCATTTTCCAGGCATACTATCTCATGCCCAACCTTACCGCGCTTGAAAACGTGGAGTTTATCGCAGAACTCGTTGATAATCCGCTTTCATCCGCTGAAGCACTTGCAAAGGTCGGTCTTTCAGAACGTGCGGGAAACTATCCGGGACAGATGTCAGGCGGTCAGCAGCAGCGTGTGTCGATCGCAAGAGCCATCGTAAAGAAACCTAAGCTCATCCTCGCGGACGAGCCTACGGCGGCACTTGATTACACGACAAGCATAGAAGTTCTCCGGGTTATCGAAGACATCGTAAAGAACAAGGGAACAACAGTAATGATGGTCACGCACAACGTCGAGATCGCCAAGATGGCTGACAGAGTCGTCAAGGTCAGGAACGGAAAGATCGCGAGCATCAAGAAGAACCTGCATCCCCTGCACGCAGAAGAGCTCGTCTGGTAATAAGATATTTAACGGGATTATTCAAACCACTGCTTCTCGAAATCTTCCACCGGAACAGGCTTAGAGAAGTAGTATCCCTGATAGAGCTTGCAGCCCATATCGTACAGTTTTTCGAACTGCTTTGCTGTCTCAACGCCTTCAGTAAGCGTATCGATTCCGAGATCCTCGGACATGTTGATTATGTTCTTGATGATCAGTGACGCTTTAATATTGCGCTCTGAATCTTTCAGGAACTGCATGTCGATCTTGATGAGATCGAGGTTAATATCCTTGAGCAGATTGAGAGATGAATAACCGCTTCCGAAGTCGTCCATTTCAACTATGAATCCGTATTCACGCAGATCACCAATGATCTTCACCATGTCGATCGAATCATTCGTGATCGCTGTTTCCGTGATCTCAACTCTGAGCCTGACCGGATCGATGCCGAATTCCTCAACAAGCGACTTTAACTCAGCTACGACATCAAGACGATAGAAATCCTTTGGAGAAACATTGATAGATATGAAACTCTCTATGTCTCTCTTCTTCCAGTCAGCAAGAAGCTCGCATGCGCATCTCCACATATACTTGTCGACTACTGAGATAAGACCGTTTCTTTCAAATAACGGAATAAACTTTCCGGGATTCATAAGTCCCTCTTCAGGATGTATCCATCTTATGAGGGCTTCTGCACCGGCAAGCATGCCGCGCGAATCGACGATCGGCTGAAGGAATGGTCTTATCTGTCTTGTTTCGATGGCTTCGTTAACCTGGCTGGAGATGAGCTGGTTATGGATCGCTTCGTTCCTGAGCTTGTCATCGTAATAGACGATCTGCTTCTGATAGCTGTCCGTGATCATCGACGTGGCAAGACGCGCACTGTCAAAGAAGAGCGGAACGTCGATCTCATCACCGACATCAAAATCATAGATTCCCAAGTGGATAACGACATGGTGTTCGAGGCCACCATCACTTACGGTAAATCTTTCAAGCATCTGTTCGATCTTATCTTCATCAAACTCTGATTTATCCATCAGCACGCCGAATGAATCGTATCCGAGTCTTCCGAATATTGTCTTTTTACTCGAATTGGCCTTAAGTGCTTCCGCTATCTTCTTAACGGTAAATGTACCGAAATCACTTCCGAAAACGTCATTTATGTTCTTGAAGTTTGCGATCTCGAAATAACCGATCATGTAATCAGTCTTCGTATCCCGTTCGAGTCTCTTTTCGATGCATTCGCAGAGATACTCCTTCGTATAAAGATCGGTAACGGAATCGTGCGTGGATCTGTACATATCACGCTGCATGGTGTGGATCTCATCCGTATTGTCACGCACGCTCAAGTAAGATCCTGTGATCCTGCCGAGTTCATCTTCAGCAGCGCTCATCGTAAGATCGAGATACTGCGCGTCATCACCAGTACCTATAACGACTCGCTTTTTCCACTCACTGACTTCAAAATCAATATCATCAAACAGGAATTTGAGATTGGCCTTAACATCTTCATAGTGACCTTCTTTGATACCGATAAGCTTTCTTCCGGGTTCGTTCGTCCAGATGCATCTGCCGCTCTTGTCAAAGAAGAAAAGCGCTTCAGGCATATCAGATGCCATGCTGGCAAGAAGCCTGTCCAAGACTTTCATCGATCTGTAATGCAGTGCGAAGAAATATACGAGCAGACCGAATATTCCGAATCCGATCATTGACATGTCGATGGGGTGGCCTGAGAAGATGTAGTAAGTTTCGACTGCTCCGGTAATGATCATAGATAACAGGATTACCATATACTTCTCAACGTAAACCCTTGAAGCCTTTACCGTCACTATGATAAATATGATCAGGGTGGCAATGAAGATGCCGTAGCATGCAAGCCTGTGATATGTCTGACCGATGCGCGGGATCATCCTGTAGTAAACGCCGCCGTCGACCAGGCTGATCTGCAGTGAAAATGACTTCTCGATAAACGGATTGAGGATATAGTGAACAAGGTCAGCTGTCAGCAGACTTGCTACAAGCACTCTCACAATTTTCTTCGGCTTTCCGAGTTCACAGTATGCATAAGTAAAATACAGGATTGAAATAACCGCGGCATCCATGCCTATAAAATACACATAGTAACCGATGTTGGAAAAAACGCGGTGAGAAGAAGCGATGATTATGAGATTGCCGAGGATCGGTATCATCATACCGAGAATCAGCCATGAAACACTCTTGCCGATACGTCTCTTAGAACGCGAAGCCAGTATCGCGCATATGCCCAGAGCAAATATCAGTATGATAAAAACAACTGATACTGTAGTCCTCATAATACACCTTTCCCATTGTGATCATGAGTAAATTCTAACATGCGTTCCTCAAATATGATTTACACCGAGGTTACATATAAATAAATAAAGTTTAAACGCAGGAGCTACGGTTTCTTGTTTTTGTCACCGCAGAAATTGAATGCCAGCTGCGCGATCCTCTTGTAAGTCTCAGCCTTGTAATGGCAGCCGTCACGTGTCTTGAATCCTTCTTTCATCAAGACGGAATAAGTATCAAGATACTTGATGCCGCTGGGAAGATTCTTCTTCACGTATGCATTGAACTTCTCGATACCAGCGTTCCAGCCTTTGTATTTGGTGCCGCTCGTAGGATTGACCGACATTACGACAACATTGTTGCCCTGAATGAATTCCTTGGGGAATGATTTATATACGGCAACATAATCCTTGTAACGGTCACGGTCATTGACGCCGAAATTGATGATTATGTTCTTGCCCCTGACCTTTGTGATGTCAGGAACCACGCTCTTGAAATACGATACGCCGGCACCGACTTTTGCAATGCTGGAAATACCGTCAACAGCCTCATCAAGTCCGACTGTCCTGGAGTCACCGACAAACAGATATCCCGAATACTTGGGCTTAGGTGTAGCCGTAGGCTTTTTGGTGGGTTTCTTTGTCGGCTTTTTTGTAGGCTTCTTTGTAGCCTTCTTAGCAGTCGCCTTTGTGGCAGCTGTTGCCTTGGCCGTTGTTTTTGTTGTAGGTTTCGGAGTAACCTTCTTGGTTCCGGCTTTAACCTCTGCTTTGGTAGTGGTTGCTTCTGTTTCTTCAGTAGTCTCTTCAGCAGTTGTCTCTTCTGCAGTGGTTTCTACAGCCGTCGTTTCGGCAGGAACTGCGCTCTCGGATTCAGTCGTCGTAACAACAGTTTCAGAAGCCTCGGAAGAACTGTCCTCCGATGCCTCGCTCTTTGTGACCGAAGTTACGATGAACTGGTAAAGCTCGTTGTCTTTCTTATTGCATCCGGCCGCAAATAATACAACTGCAAGCGGCAGAAGCAGCATAAGAAGGATAAGATTATTTCTCTTTCTATCCGTTGCCTTCATTTTTCAATAGCACTCCAAGATATATTATACTCTCAAAGCCCGAAAAATGCGCGTTTCCGCTCTGCTGCCTCAATACTGCCTCTAATATAGGTCAAAACATCCTTAACAGTAGGGCATCTTTCGACCCTGTGTTTGGACGTGGATCCCTCCTGCTCAAAGCACCTTTTGCTCATGCCGCCGGCTCCGAAAGACAGGATGTCACGGGCATCACTCATCATGGCGACGTTATAGAGACAGCCTGTATCGCCCTTGGCAAAACCTGTATTCTCAAGCCCGTGGCCGGTATCTTTCTGCCTGTACAGATAATAAGGATGGTATCCGGCCTCATAAAGCAGCCTGTAGCCTTCGCTGACTGCTGCATCGATATTCCCTCTGGTCTCTTCCCTGTCCAGTACCGTTTCCTTCGACAGGGCAGCTCTGCGTTTCTTATAGAGAGTATGAACCGTTATGTTTCCCGGACCAAGCTTTATCAGCTTTGAAACCGAGTCTACAAAATCGTCTCCGGTCTCATGAGGAAGACCCGCAATGAGATCCATGTTTATGACCTCGAATCCGCGCTCAACTGCCTGCTCATAAACTCTGACAATGTCTTCTGACGTATGGAGACGCCCGAGCTTTGCAAGTGTCTCATTTCTCATCGTCTGAGGGTTGATGCAGATCCTGCCTATCCCGTGCGAACGCATCGCATCGAGTTTGTACTCCGTGATCGTATCAGGACGGCCCGCTTCGATCGTAACCTCACATCCCTGCCCGATCTTCAGATTCGCATACATGCAATCCAAAAGCTTTGCGAACTGTTCATCGCTGAAGACTGTAGGTGTGCCGCCACCCATGTAAAGAGTCGATATCCTGCGGTCTATGTGCGGCGCGATCGCCTTGATCTCGTTTTCCAGGGCCTCTTCATACTCGCCTAACCTTCCCATGTGATGGGAGATATCCTGTGAGATAAAAGAGCAGTATGAACACCTAGACGGACAGAAAGGAACCCCGACATAGATATTGAGATCGTCATGGGGAACAAGATCAAGCAGCCTCATCTCCTCGCGTGAAGTTTCAAAACCCAAGGAAGCTTTATCTTCCCTAACGAGATATTTCTTAGTAAGGTCTTCCGCAGACTCTTCTTCTGATGCCACCAGTGTGGGACGGATCCCCGAAAGGCATCCCCACGGCAGATCAGTTCCCGTAATATCGGAAAGCGCGATGTAAAGTGATCTCTTCACTTCACGTCCCGGTTCAAGCGCCGGCCCGTCAAAAGCATAACGTTTCCCACTTCCCTGAACTTCAGTAAATGAACGTCCGTCCTTTTCAAGCGTGTTCACCAAAGTAATATCGGGAGCATCTTCTGCCGACACAAGAGAATGCTCACGGTCCTCCGAAACCGTACCCGAGAACATCCTTAAGATATCGGATATGCCGTAAAAACTTTCGTGCCCTTTGAGTATGACCTTAAGCATTTTTGCCGCCTTTTCTCGCTACATAGATCAGGTAGAAGTCAACGTATACATTGTTTGGAACGTTATACGTCTCGCTGCCTTCCTTTTCGCCGTTCGATTTAAGGAACTGATTGTTTGCCTCAAGTGCTTTCTCGGTGATATTGATGCCGAGTTTTTTCTGCAGATCCTTAACCTCTTTGTCGATCGAATCCCAGTAATCGTTTGCTGCCTGCGTATCGACTGCGACCGATCTGATCTCATCGCTCTTTATCTTATATTCATATGTAAAGCCTTTTGTCTTCTTAAGGTTTTCGATCTGTCCCAGAAGCGAAATGAAAACGGTGTAGTAACCGCTGTATCTGAAGTCCGCCCTGTCAGAAGTAATGCAGGCCAGCGCTCCCAGAAGATTGCAGTCAGTTTCATTTGCAAATCCCTTGGCGTGACACAGCTCATGGCATACAGTGTGCGGGATCGATGTAGGATCCATGAAATCAGTGTTTACGTTTGCTTCGCCATATGCCGGATTATACATGCCCACGATATATGTGTAGCTCCAGTAATGACTGAGTCTGACAGGCTTCGGTCTTGCATTGCTGACATATTTCGATACCCCGTATGAGGCACAGAAAGTATCTATCATCTGAGAAGCATATTCTGCGACTCCTGCAAAATCAGTAGAAAGCTTTGCAACTCCCTTCTCATCTTCCGCGAGCTGCTTTCTTGCACTGATCATGCCGTTATATGACCATTCAAGCGCCTCACAATAATCTTCGAAAGAAAGTGTCATGTTTCCGAGGCCCATTAACGTTCTTGCCGGAGTTCTTCTGTAGTTGATTCCGTGAAACATCTCGAAGATTATCAGCACTACCATTGCAACGGCAAGAACATTTCGAAGGCTCTTGTACAGGAATTTTCCCACGCCTCTTGTCAGCGCTTTCTTGATCAGGAACACCAGCCATAATATCAGCAGAGGTACTGCAACACTTCCCAGTACGACAACAGTTATCTCAGTAAGCGAGAAATCCACATAAGAACTCAGACGCTGCGGAAGCGATGAGAGAAACGGGAAAATTTCAGAAGAATAATAATCCGCCATATCACGGGGCATAAGACGCCCCAAAAGATATGCCGCAACGGAAACTGCGGCAAAAACGGTTATCGTGACGATCTTTGAGACCGTCTTTTTCTTCTTTTTGGAACGGATTATCATTTCACCTTACCAAGCAGCAAAAAGATCAGGTAAAGGATCCCATAGACCACAGGCTGATGAACGAGATAAATAATGAGCGAATGTCTTCCGATAAACTCTATCGGAGCGCCAAGCTTTTGAATCTTCTTCATGCTTTCTGGAAGCAGTGACTTCTTCTCTGCATAACAGACTCTGCCTATGACACATCCGGTCATGAATACTCCCATCCAAGGGAACAAATGCATGTAATCTGCCACCTGCGGCACATTTTTAATAGCAAATCCCACCGGCAGGAACAAAAGATTCTGCGTTGAATAATCCATGTAGCCTATGGTGCCTCCGAGCACCGTGAAATATACGCCGAATGCACCGAGAAGAACATTGATAACTGCGGGTCTTATACCCGCCTTCTTCTCTATGAACTGAACAAGCGTGTAAAGAAGAATGGACAGGGACAGAAGTGCCAGTACATTGAATATGATGAGGCAATACACTCCTGCATAACGTGAGATAAGATATGTTCCCAAAGTCAGTCCGGCCGCAACGGCAAGAAGCTTGAGACCTCTTTTCAGATTATTCCTTGAAAACGTGCAGCAGATTCCTGACACGCCGACGAAGATCACAAGCCATGAAGGATGGACAAATGCCCAGAACCAGTTTGATTCAAGAAAATTAAATCCCGGTACTCCGAACTCATACTTCAGATCATAAGAGACATGTTGGAGAAACATCAGGAGCAAGGCAAATCCTCTCAGAAAATCCAGTTCGGGTGCCCTGTTCTTTTTTGCAGCCATCAGTTATACCCCTGGGTGCCCGCAAGACAGCTGCCGATTGCGGTAGCAAATTCGGCATTGTCAGGAACTATGAAGTTTGCGTCATAAAGCTTTGCAAAAGGGATCAGAAGATCTTTGCAGACCGGTATGGCGGTCAACTGACCGGTAAAAACTATGTCATTTATTCCGCATATCTTGGATGACAGAACGGACATTGAACCGATCGCCTGATATACGAGATTAAAGATTCCGACAGCCTTATCCTCACGGCTCAGGTCATCTGCCACCTTACCGAAATTTGATGCCGTCGCATCCATAGGAAGGCCCGGAATTTCTTTCTTTGAAATATCTCCGATAGTGAGATCGCAAGCTGTAATTGAACCCTCCTTTGCCATATCAGAAAGTTTAATTACGTCTTCAACTCCCAATACGGCATTACAGAGTCCGGCCAGCGTTCCGCCGCCGACTCCGGAACCTATGATATGTTTTACTCTCTCATAAGAAGCATCAAGATATGCGGTTCCTGTACCCATGCTGACGACCACGGCATGATCCAGACCTGATAGATAAAGTCCGCCAAGACCTGTTGAGATAAATTCCTCAACAGCAACCGTATTAATTCCAAAGACCGGTGTAGTTGTGTAAGAAGAACCGACGCCGGTAATATTGATCCTGCTGATATCTTCAGTCTTAAGGCCATGATCGTTGATCAGTTTTCCAACTGCGCCGAAAGCTGAAGTAACCGGATCACCGGCTCTTACGATTTCTTTTGCAACGATCTCTTTGCCGCGCATTCCCACGATCTTTGTCGTGCTGCCGCCGATATCAAGTCCGACGTTAATCTTCATCGCTAATCCTGCCTTTCATTAATTGCCCTATTTTATCACAAAGCCGGAAGACATATAAAAACTCCGCGGCATCTGCCGCGGAGTCTGATCTTTAACATAAAAACATCTGCTGATTATCAAGGGTTGTATTTGAGAGTATCTTTCCAACCTGAGAGACCATATTCTGCTTTTGATCTAAGGAAAGTATCAACAGGATCAGCTGCAAGAGTGTTGGCAAGTGAAACCTTACCGTAACCCATATGAGGTGCCCATACAGAATCTTCGTGGATGCACATTACCTTGTAATCGGGGCTGTAATAGTTGTCAACAACAAAGACCTTGTACTTAACCATCTGTGAACCGTCTGTCGCATCGAAAGAATAGTAAACTCTGATCTGCCACTTGTCGACTTCATTACCGGTATTTACGTTTCTTGTCTTCATCTGCTGAGGTGTGAATACCGCTGCACCGTTATCCTTCATGATCGAATGATCCTTATCGATAGTGATCGATGTAGCTGAACGTTCCTGAGTATGCTTCAGATATGTATTTTCAACACCATTAGCATAAAGTACGGCATAGTCAGAAGAATCGTTTGTATTATATGTTGTCATAAACGAATCTCTGGTAGCGATCATCAGCGCAACAGTAGTCCAACCGATGATGACTATAATAGCCAGCGCAAGCATCATTTCAACAAGTGTGAAACCGCGCTTGTTATTTTGTATACGTTTCATAATAACATCCTCCAATAAAGCGGTGATCAGTTTTGCTCAGATCAAACGTTAGGAACTGGAAGTAAGCTTTACCTTATTTCCGAGAACTTTAACACCATTAGGCTGAGAAGCATCATCGTAACCCCAAACATAAGTGCCATCGTTCTTAACGTAAACGTGGGTGTTTCCGAAATATGACTTTGACGGATTCTCACCGTTGTTTGTCGGATAGTAGAAAAGAATCGTGCGGTTATCTGCTACAGCATTGGTATTGTTCCTTATAGCCTCGGCTGAGAAGTTGCTGAGGTTGGCAGCACCGGTCTTAACTTCGGTTTCTTCATAAGTAACAATTCTGACCATTCCGAGCTGATCACCAAAAGACAGATGCTTAAGATTCGAGAAAGCTCCTGTCTGGCTGTAACCTTCTGAACCTACATCAAAATACGGACGATTCTCAGCGTTTACTGTATTATCTGCGTTCAAACTTGCGACACCGTCTGCCCTCATGGACCAATTTGCAAGCTTAGTCATGCAAAGCTGGCTGTTATAAGCAGCTGATCTTGAATATACGGATGAGTTATATGAATAACCCATGGTGGAAATAAAACCTTCCATCAGCATTGAACCTACGATAACAAGAATGCAGGTGGCAAGCAGGGTTTCAAGAAGGGTAAAACCTTTCTTTGATTTAATCTTGGAAAACCTCTTCATGTCAGACCTCCTTAAAATCCCATATTCTTAAGATGAGCTTCGCTCAAACTGATTGACTTAGACTGATTTGCAGATTTAGCCCTGACATCACTCTGAGCCCTTCTTGCAGGATCGAGCATATCATTAACACCGAGAGCTACTGCACCGGCAAGGATAACGACGATACCAACTACAAGCAGGATCTCAACCAATGTGAATCCGCGTAAGTTTCTGTTTTGCTTGCTTATTCTACGCATAACAGCCTCCAGTTACAATTGATGACTATTAATTCATTCTTTTACATTCTTATTATAACTGCTTCAGGATAATTTTCAATAGATTTGTTCACAGTTTGTTAAAAAAATTCACAAAAAGATAAAAAAAGCGGGGAATTGCTTCCCCGCTCTTTTAATTCTCTTTAACTCTTTTAAATCTTATAGATTACAGAGCTGCGTCGATCTGTGAACGAACGAGAGAGATTGAGCTGTTGTGAGCTGCGATGGAAGAAGAAGCTGCTCTAGCCCTCTGGAGATATGTACCGATACCGAGTACGAGAACCGCTGCAAGGATAACGATGATAGCGATAACGAGTACCATTTCTACGAGGGTGAAACCCTTCTTTGACTTCTGAATCTTCTTCATTTTGAATTTCCTCCTGTAAGGTTTATTGAGTTTGTAATTGAAGTATAACACGATTATGGAGAAATGCAATAGGTTTTTTCAATTTTTTTCAAAATTTCGTCACAATTGCATTTCCCCAGTCGCATTATCCTTTTTAACCTACTTTAGTAAGTGTAGGAACGGGAGTAGGTGTAACCTTCTTGCCCTTCTTACCCTTTACCTGCTTTGTCAGCTCGATGGTTCTGGGATCCTTAACGCCATAGAACTTAGCGATACCACCCTTAGCATTGACCTGAGCAATAAATACAGAGTTAGCCCAGTAAGCTGCGAACGGTCTTTCTCCGAGAGCCTCGAAGGAATTAAGTACATAACCATTCCACAAGCTCTTCTCGTTCTTAACAACATAAGGGAATCCGATGAAACCGCCGGATGTATCGACATTGGTATGACCGGTCCAGTATGTGTAAGCATCCTTGTTGTTATCAACAGATACACGGTTGGTCAGAATTGTACCGTAGAAGTCGATCTTAGCTGTAAGTGTGAAGAAACCGTTATTTGCAGTTGCTGTAAGCTCTGTAACCTTGATGCATCCCGGATTATCCTTTGACATCTTATCAAGAGCCTTGAGGAACTCATCATAACCCTTTGCTTCAGCATATTCATCCTTACCCATCTTTCCGATAAGTTCTTTAGCCTTAGCCTTGGCATCCTTCTCGCCTTCTGCAGGCTTGGTAACGGTATCAGGTGTAAGGTTATATGCAGGAATGATGTAACCGTCAGTTGAAGCATAAGTAACTTTAACTCTTGTGCACTGAAGGGCATCAGGTGAAGATGTACCGTCTGCATATGTTATAGGATTGCAAGGAATATCCTCTGTAGCGATGTCAGCCATATAAGGAATTCCATTATCCTCAAAGGTCTTAAGAACGTACTGCATGAGGCATTCATTCTCAAGTTTGTCGATGAATGAGAGCTCAACCTTGGAAATGGATTCGTTCAGTTTAGCGATCTCTTCTGTTGTCTGAGCAACATTTGCCTTGAGCTGGTTGAGGTAATCTCTCTTCTTTACCAGTTCATTGTACTGCTGCTCAAGTACTGCATACTTATTATTTAATGTTCTAATACCGAGAATATATCCGAGCAGTATGAGGATCAGTAATGAAATTACATATATTCCGGTTTTCTCACGGGCTGATAAATTATTCATCTGTATGATACCTCCCTGTTACTGCGCAGGCTGAGCCGCCTGAGCAACTTCATAATAGAGGTTGATCTCAGTATTGGCTTTTGCCGTTCCGCTGAATGCATGAGCAGCCTTGATCTTTGCAAGATCATCCGGGTTAACGTCTACACCGTCAACAGTAGCTCTTACGAGATTGTAAGTAACACCACCGGAAACATATGTATCGATACCTTCTGAATAATTGTATTCAGCACCAGCTGCATACTCTGTTGTCTCGACACCTGAAAGGCTCTGGATCGTTGCGCCGTTAAGATAACGACCGATAGAGATGTAAACCTTTGCAACAAGTGTTCCGTCAATGCTGAACTTGTAGTAGTTGTTGAGAGGCAGGATGTCACCGGTCTTATCATTATAGAAGACATCGGGACCGCCGAATGTTGTTGCATCAACACGTGCGAATGTGAACTTCGGCCTTGATGTGAATACCTTTGCTGTATTCAGCATGTTAACCATGTCAACAGGGCTGTAGTATGTGAAAGAGTAACCGTTGTACTTAAGAGTAGAACCGTCGATAGCATAATCTGTAATGTAAGTATCACTAGGTATGCTCTTAGCGATGATTCCGGGAATCTCCATCGGAACTGTTGCAACTCTGTCAACATTTGTACGCATTGAAGTCAGTGCAAAGTAGTAATTATTCTTCTGATTGAGCTCGTTCTGAAGTTCCTTTGCCTTCTCTTCAAGTCCGGCATAATCAGGACCTGCAAGCTCTGCTGTAATTGCATCGATATCTGCCTGCTTCATGAAGTTTCTGACAGCCAGATAACCAATCAATCCGAGTACTATGAATACTACAAGAATACCGCCTACCATTGCGTAACCAAGCATTCTTGCTGCTCTTGCTGCGTTGGCCGTGAACTCCCTAAAGAAGTTCATGTCCTTCTTAGCAAGAAGTTTCTTGTTAATTCCGCTAGCCATGAATTACACCCCTCCTTTAATCATTACGAATCAGCGCGCCGCAGCAGTTAACAAACTGATGCAGTTCGAAGTTCTTGGGTCCGATGACCGTGCTGAGCGTTCTTAAAATCTCTACCTGGGTTCCAAGCTGACGTGACAATTCCTTGTCGATCTTCTTGTAGCCTGCACCGGAACCATAAAGGAAGCATGTGCTGATGGTATCGATCTTATACTTGGAGATAGAGAACTGAGCTGTACGTGAAACTGCATCAACAAGGCTCTTAAAGTAAGCATTAACAGCACTCTGAAGAGCAGGAGTATTAGCTACTGTCTCGTTCCAAACATCGATATCTTCGATCGGTACGCTTGCTGCAGCATCAGATGTTGTGATGCTGAGACGTCTTGCGAGAGATGACTGCTGGTTTGTTCCCTGAAGCTTCTTAACGGAATCAGCAACCTGACGGATGTTGGAATGACCGAACTGAAGTCTTCTTGAAAGAACCGGGAAACCCTTGTCAAGAACCGTAACGGTTGTTGTTCTGCTTGAAAGCTCAATTAAAAGCAGTGTTGACTGGTTAACGCTTACGTTACCATTGATGATACCCTGTGAGAAGAGCTTTCTTACTGCGTTAGGGTTCATGTCGAGGGCTGTAGGCTGAAGTTCCATTTCCTTAAGGAATTCACGGAAATCCTTAATGGTATCTGTAGGAATAGCGGTAGCTCTAACCTTGAGCTTATCCGCATTTGTCTCTTCATCCTTTGTTGTGCCGTATACGATGTAGTCGATAGAAAGGTCACGGTTTGTACCCTGTCCGATAACCTCATACTTGACCATATCCTTGAGCTGATCTTCCTTAGCCAAAGGAAGCTCTAAGTCTCTGGTGTGTACAAAAGCACCCTCTGTTGTGATGATGCAGCTCTTGTTTCTGATTCCAAGTCTTGCTATGGCGTGCTTAACTGCCATTACGATGCCGAAAGAATCTGCGATAGCACCATCGTTGATAGCGTCTGTCTCGAGAGGAATGATTCCTATTGTGTCGATTGTAACATTCCCGGACTTCGGGTTGTAATTTCCGACAGCAATCTTGAGGTCAGAGCTTGAGCAGTCGATTACTAATTCGGATCCGCCTCTACCTATTGAAAAATCCATCTGTTTTCTCCTTTCAAATACTGTTCCTTAATTACATGATCCACTGAGCCATCGTGAAGATAGGCATTGCGATACCGCCTACGACTGTACCAACGATGATAGCAAGGATGATGATCATAACAGGCTCGAGAGCTGCGGTCATCTTTGCTGTTGCTGAGTCTGCTTCGTCTTCGAAGTAGTCAGCAGCCTTGTCGAGGATGGCATCGAGAGTACCTGACTCCTCACCGATGGAAACCATTGCGTAGATCATCGGCGGGAATTCCGTTATACCCCTGATAGACTTAGAAAGAGATGTACCCTTTCTGATCTCTGTTCTTGCTTCTGCCAGTTTCTTCTCAAGGATGACGTTATCCAGGGACTTCTCTGTAATCTCAACAGACTGGAGAACAGAGATACCGGATTTGAGAAGTGTTGAAACAGTTCTAGTGAATCTTGCAGCAGCTGTCATTCTCGTTGCCTTACCTACGATAGGCATCTTGAGCATGAGATATGACCACTGCTCAGCTCCCTTGTCGGAGCTCTTCCACAACTTGAATCCGTAAACGATCATTACTACTACTGCGACGTATATATACCACCACTTAGTGAGTGATCCGGAAATAGCAAGCAGTGCTTTTGTAAGTGCGGGGAGCTGACCGCCTAAGCTGACGATCGTATCACCGATCTTAGGAACAAGGAATGTAAGAAGTCCGATGGATACTGCAGCCGTAAGACCTGCAAGGATCTTAGGGTATACCATTGCGGACGAAACCTTATTCTTGAGTTTCTGGGCTTTCTGGAAGTGTTCTGCCAGACGCTCCATAACTTCATCGAGACGGCCGGACTCTTCACCTGCCGCGATCATACTGATCATGATGTTGGGAACGACACCCTTCTGCTCTCTGAACGCTTCAGAAAGGGAACGGCCTCCCTGAACCGACTCATAAATCTCACCGATGCACTTCTTAGCTTTTTTGCTGTCAAGCTGCTGATAAAGCATGTCAAGTGCTCTGACGACTGTAATACCTGCTGACAGAAGTGAGGCAAGCTGTCTTGTGATAAGAACCAGGTCCTTAGTCTTCAGCATAGGGCTGCCGATGTTAATGTTGGCAATACCCGAACCTCTGTCAAGAGTAAGTGATGAAATGTATTTTCCGTCGGTTTTGAGTTTACGGGTAGCTTCACCGATAGAAGCTGCTTCAATGATACCTTCAGACTTTTTACCTGCACCATCAATTACCTGATATCTGAAATTAGGCATTAATCTTTTCCTCCTTATTTAGAATAGTATGCAAGCGCAAATAATCAGGTATACTCCAAATCACCGAACAGAGGGCTGTTCGAAGAACCAGGGTTGTTGATAAAACGCTTAAGATCATCCTGAGCATGGCATCTTTCGAGAGCCGTATCCCTGGAGATAATCTTTCTCTTTACAAGCTCGGCAAGATAGAAGTCGAGCGGGCACATTCCCTGCTGAAGGCTCGTAGCGATCGTACTGTCGATCTGATATGTCTTACCTTCACGGATGTTGTTCTTGATAGCGTCATTCGTGATCATGATCTCGAATGCTGCGCATCTTCCTCCTGCAATCCTCGGAACGAGAGTCTGGCAGATAACAGCTGAAAGAACTGATGAGAGCTGAACTCTGATCTGATCCTGCTGGTGAGGCGGGTAAACGTCGATGATACGGTTTACCGTGTCGGCAGCGGATGACGTATGGAGTGTTGAAAGAACAAGGTGTCCTGTTTCTGCTGCGGTGATAGCGGTACTGATAGTATCGAGGTCACGCATCTCTCCGACGAGGATGATATCCGGGTCTTCACGGAGAGCAGCACGGAGAGCGTTAGCGAATGAAAGTGTATCTTCGTGAACTTCTCTCTGGTTGATCATTGCTTCACCATGCATGTGAAGGTACTCGATAGGTTCCTCAAGTGTGAGGATGTGGCACTTCTTGCATGTGTTAACGTGACCGATCATAGCAGCGAGTGTTGTGGACTTACCTGAACCCGTAGGACCGGTGACAAGGATAAGACCTCTCGGCAGTAAAACGAGTTCCTTAAATACGTTAGGCAGACCAAGCTGCTCACATGTAGGGATCTCGTTTGTGATGGTTCTTGCTGCAAGAGCGTATGTTCCGCGCTGCTTGAAAACGTTGCATCTGAAACGGCTGTAATCCTCAACGACATAGGAGAAGTCTATTTCACCCCTCTCGTTAAGATACTGCTGTCTCGACTTGTCTATCATTGACTTGCAGAGATACTCTGTGTCAGCAGCTGTCAACGGCTGATTGCCCATCGGCATTAACATACCGTCGATACGAATCATCGGAGGAAGTCCGACAGTAATATGGGTATCTGATGCTCCCATCTTTACTGATTCTGACAGAATCGATTCGATTGATAAACTAAAACCTTCCACGCTTTGTAACCTCCTTATCAGTCAATCGTGTAAGCAACTCTGTTAAGCTCATCTACTGTGGTGATACCTTCAAGAACAAGTGCTCTTGCAGATTCCTGCAGCATCTGAGTGCCCTCGGTAACAGCAAGCTGACGCATGTCTTCTTCGCTTGCTCGTTTCTCAAGAAGGGTCTTCATCTTCTTCGTCATAACGACGATCTCATGGATTGCGATACGTCCCTTATAGCCCTTCTCATTACACTCTGAGCAACCCTTGCCGTGATAGATCTTCTGGCCGGGTTCAAGGTGTAATGTCTGGACATCATATTCATCAGGCTCTATAGCCTCACGGCAGTTCGTGCAGACTCTGCGGACGAGACGCTGCGAGACAACTCCGACAAGAGCTGTGGAAACCATGTAAGGCTCAAGACCCATATCGATAAGTCTGTTAATAGAAGATACCGCGTCGTTGGTGTGGATTGTACTGAAAACAAGGTGTCCCGTGATAGCGGCACGCATTGCGATCTCTGCGGTCTCGCCGTCACGGATCTCTCCGACGAGGATGATGTCAGGGTCCTGACGGAGAATTGAACGAAGACCGCTTGCGAATGTCATTCCCGCCTTGGAGTTAACCTGTACCTGGTTAAGTCCGGGAATCCTGATTTCTACAGGGTCCTCAACAGTGATGATATTTACTTCCGGTGTGTTCTTCTCTGCGAGCAGAGTATAAAGGGTTGTTGTCTTACCTGAACCCGTAGGGCCTGAGATAAGGCAGATACCCTGAGGTACTTTAATTATCTTATTAATGAGTTCGTTGTTGTGGTCGCTGATACCGAGCCACTTTCTGTTAAGGTTAGCATCGTTCTTGGCAAGGATACGGATAACCGTCTTCTCTCCTGTAACAGTAGGAAGAATGGATACACGCATGTCCACGGGTTCGCCGTTGATCTCTGTTGTGATACGGCCGTCCTGAGGGATACGCTTCTCGGCGATGTTCATTCCGCCGAGGATCTTGATTCTTGTCGTAATTGCGTCTCTTGCAGACAGTGGGTTGCTCATGACTTCCTGCATGACACCGTCGATACGGATACGGACACGGACTCTTTCCTCAAGAGGCTCGATATGAATATCGGATGAACCTGCACGGATAGCGTAATCGATCATCGAGTTAACGAGCTTAACAACAGGGGCGCTGTTAACGGCATCGTTGATCTCTGACATTTCGTCATCATCATCTTTATCGAGATCGGCTCCGAGTTCTTCCGCAGCCTTTGCAGCACTCTCTTTTCCGTAATTAACCTTGATTGCATTGATTATGGAAGAATGCGTAGCAAGCATCAGGGTGATCTGGAATCCGGTCTGGAACTGGAGTTCGTCTTCGATCGTAATGTTCATCGGGTCATCGATAGCAACAACAAGGTTGTCATTATCAAAACCGATAGGAAGAACTACATTGTCTTCGCAGAATTTCTGGTTCAGAAGCGCAGTTGCTTTCGGATCAACCTCAATACTCGTCAAGTCAATAATCGGGTAATCATACTGGCTTGAAACTGCACGGAGAATATCGAACTCCGTCATCAATCCGCTTTCAACAATTACTTCGCCCAGACGTTTTCCGGTTTCTTTCTGCACACCGAGCACTTCAGCGAGCTCAGTCGCGTTAAGAAAACCACTCTCGACCAGAATGTCTCCTAACCTCTTCATCAAACCCTCCAGACGGTCTGTTAATCATTCAGAAAAACAGGCACCAAAATAATAGGCATATGAACCCAAACATACACATACAAAACTATACAACGGCATCCTTCAAAAAGCAAGATTAAGTGACATTCTGCATAAAAAATATATTTGACAATTTAATGTCACGAAAAATGTCCGTCTTTTTTTGTGCTTTTAATAATAAATTACTATACTATAATGTATGTCATTCGCATTTTAGACATGGAGGATCATATGTCAGGACATTCCAAATGGAACAATATCAAAAGGAAAAAAGAAGCTTCTGATGCGGCAAAGGGTGCCGTATTTACCAAATTTTCAAAAGAAATAGCAGTTGCAGTCAAGGCAGGCGGCCCTGATCCCAATGCCAATTCCAGACTTAAGGTCGTAGTAGCCAAGGCAAAGGCTGCAAACATGCCCAACGACAATATCAACCGTGCCATCAAGAAGGCTGCTGAAGCCGGTGAAGGCGACGATTATGAAGAGATCACATATGAAGGATACGGCCCTGCAGGTGTTGCCATCATGGCAAAAGCTCTGACAAACAACCGTAACAGGACAGCTGCCGATGTCAGACATATCTTTGACAAGAACGGCGGTAATCTCGGTGTTGACGGCAGCGTTTCCTTCCTTTTCGAAGAAAAAGGTACGATCCTCATTTCCAAGGAGGATTATGAAGATGAAGACCGGGTCATGGGCGATGCTCTTGACTGCGGAGCTTCCGATTTTGACAGCGATGACGATTTCTACATCGTCTCCACTGCTCCCTCGGATTTTTATTCCGTCAGAGATTCACTTGAGGCAAAAGGATATTCTTTCGCGGATGAATCATTGGGACCTGTTGCTATTACAACAACCGAGGTCACCGATCCCGAAGCAGTTGAACATCTCGAGAAGATGCTCGACATGTTTGAAGAAAACGAAGATATCCAGGACGTCTATCATAACTGGAACGGCTGATCCGCGGGTGATCCATGGCCGGTCCCGATAACACTTCAAAGAATGAAACTGTTTCAGCGGCGAAGAATCAGTCAGCACCGCGTAAGACCCTGCTGTCTGAATTCCGTGGCACTTTGAAGCGCTTTGAGAGAACGGCAGCTGCGGGCAATACAGGCTCTTCCGCCGATCCCGAAAAAAATGTTGAGCGAATCCTTTCAAGTGACCAGCTTACCCGCGAATATCTTGCGGGTATTGCCATTATCGCTTTCGTCGGACCCTCCGGAACCGGAAAGAGCACACGTGCCATCAAGGTAGCCAGGGATAATAATATCTATTACATAATCGATGACGGTCTTCTCATCAACGGAAGCCGTATCGTTGCAGGAACTTCCGCCAAAAAGGCTCCCACCAAGATGGAGTCTGTCCGTCAGGCTATCTTCACTGACCCGACAAGATCTTCCGTCATGAGAAGAGCTCTCGTTGAATCCGGTCCTAAGGCTCTTATGATCCTGGGTACGTCAGATTCAATGCTCGAAAAGATCTGCGACAATCTCTGGCTCAACCATCCTTCCATGCTTATCAGGATCGAGGATGTTTCTTCCGAAGAAGAGCGAAGGCTTGCACGCAACACCCGAATGACCGAAGGAATGCATACTATTCCTGTTCCGAGCATGGAGGTCAAGCACGAATTCTCGGGATATTTCTCTGACCCGTTCTCTAAGCTCAGGCAGCGTTTCGACAGAGACCGCGGAATCATCCAGCCTGCTCCTGATTCTGACAGAACCGTCGTCAGGCCTACATTTTCCTCACTCGGTTCATATTCGATCTCAGATGAGGCACTGCTTGATCTGATCAAGATAGTCTTAAAAGACGTTCCGGGGTTTGCGGAAGTCACGTCTTTCAAAACAGAAAAACAGACTTATGGTGTCATGATAAGTCTCGATCTTTCACTTTATTACGGTTACGATGCTCAGGAAGTTTTGGAGACTGCCCAGCAAAAAGTCGGTCAGGCCGTAGAGGAATACACCTCTATCACCACCAACGGTGTTAATGTCAGGGCAAGCCGCCTGCTTCATGCACCGGATGATAAATAAGGAGATGTTATATGGAAAAGATTTATATGATCCCCGTAAACGATGCTTATAACAGAACTGAAGAATGTCCATTCTGTTTTCTCAAGAACAAATCCGAGAATGACTATCTCGAATACTATCTTGGTCCTTCCCTTATGGAACCTGATACAAGGAAGATAACCAACAAGACAGGGTTCTGCCCTGAACACATGGGCAAACTGAATAAATCCGTTACAAACAGACTTGGCCTGGGACTCGTCATGCACACACATCTGAAAGATTTTCATGACGACATTTCAGCAGACATGATTGCTGCATCGCCTTCAAAAGCCGGTCTTCTCAAAGGCAGGTCTTCCGATTACAAGTCTAAGCTCAATGATATTGCTGACAGGATCGACAAGCGTGTTGCGATGTGCCCCATCTGTGAAAAACTCACAGATACCATGAGACATTATTCCGAAGTTACCGCCTGGATGTTCAGCCACAATGACGATTTCAGGAAGATGTTTATTGAGACCAAATACCACTGCCTCCCCCATACTTCTATGCTTCTTCGTCAGGCGGCCAAGCTTTCACAAAATGAAGCTTCCGATTTTGTTACAGCACTTGCCACTTCCAGCGATCTTGCTTTCAATGAGCTGATCGGTGATGTTGAATGGTTCACTTTAAAGTTTGATTACCGTAATTCCGATAAGCCTTGGGGCAACAGCAAGAATGCAATCCAAAGATCAATGCGTTTCTTATCTTCGGACAGGAGGGATTTTGATGAACAATTGGGAAAAAAGCAATCTTGAGCTGACACCCGCACCGGAAATGACGATCCTTGAAGAGAGTGGATCTGTTACAGTTCTCATCAAGCACGATTACTATTCCTCTGATTCAGATCACGGCCGTATACTGCTCGGTTCTTTTCTTGATTCCCTTGCCGAGCGCGGCAGCGAGCTTTCCAAAGTTATCCTGATTGATTCGGCAGTCAGGCTGCTCAATGATGTTTCTTTTGCTCAAAAGATCGAAAAGCTTTTCTCTCTGTCCAAATATTCTTATGTCTGTGAGGAAAGCCTTACTTATTTCGGTATTGAATATGTATCCCACGGCAATATCATCGTCTGCCCTGCTTCAGACATTTCCATGGAAATAATCGATGCCGGACATCTGATTACGATAGAATAATCTCCAGTTATTATTTTGCAAAATAAAAGGAGCCAACTTTATGTTGGCTCCTTTTCTATTTCCGTCTAAGTTTCTACTTATACAGGAGTAATACCGTAGTAGTACTTCATGGAGTTAAGTGAGAATCCTGTGACCACCTTCTTGATAGGCGGGTTAGGAGCGGGCAGTGATGAAGCGGTAGGAGAACCAGGGTTGGTCATGCTGCCGGAGTCGCTGTCGTCGTAACCGTCTGTCATAACTCTTCCGTAGAAAACACCATTGTCGCAGTTTCTGAATGTGAACTTGGACTTGGTCGTAGCGCCGTAAGAATCATTGAACAGTCCGATGAAGGCTTCCATAAGGATGTTCTTATCAAGTGCCAGCTTGTTGTTACCCATACCGATGATCATAGCGCAAGGTTCGTTGACACTATTATAACGGTGGCTGTAGCCCTTGGCACCCTTCTCGAATTCCTTAGGGTTACCATGATTCTTTCCCCATTCAGTCTTTACGAAGTTATAAGTAGCTGCTGCATCATCAAATGATCTTCCCTCTACAGCCAGGATACCGTTGCCGCATACCAAGCCGTTTGAGCTGTTGGATGTACCGGGCCACTTTACTTCAACCTTGTTCTCAAGCAGGAACATTACAGGATAAGAAGGCTTAGGATCATTAACGATAAAGATTACGTTAAACAGATCAAACTTCTTGTCGCTCTTGAACCAGAACTGATATTTTACTCCGCCCTTAAGTACGACTACATAAGGTTCCTTGGCTGATAAACCGGGATGTGTCTCATCGTGGTTGGAATCGTCAGATGTAAAGACATAAGTTCCGGAAGGAAGATATCCGCCACCGCTCTTCTGGTAGCTCTTTGTTGTGAGGAAGTCACCTAAAGATCCTGACCATGTAGGGCTTGAAGGAGCTGTCTTTGTTGATACCGGGTTGTTTGAAATGCCTGCTGAACTTGTAAGGAAGTCATCAGTTGTAGGGTACGGATTAGTACCACCGTCTCTGTACTTAGCATTGTACTGTGCATAAGTCTGAACTTTCTTAACAAAAGCAGCATTCTTTGTTGCATCTGCGAAAACTGCACCGCCGGACTTCTTGGAACCGTCAGCGTTGATCTCTACAACGTTTCCGCCTGATGTCCAAGCACTTACATTGGTTCTGCCGCAAAGGTAGAAATTAGTATCTGAAGAAACGCAGTCACCGAAATTGCCTCTGCTGGATTCATTAGAGATGGGCTCTGTTCCTGAACCGAAGAAGAAGAGGTTCTTAACATGACCTGTCTTGAACTTTCCGCTGTCGCCGGTTGCAAGTCTTGCACCCTGCAGGAAAACGATGTCGGTAGACTTGAAATCTTCATCCTTAAATACAACATCACCATCACAATAGATCAGTGTAGCTGTTGATGAGAAAGATGAGTTACCGTTGTTGGAGCCCTTACGTACGAGGAAGATATTATCAAGATCACCGTCTTTACCTTCACCGACGAGTTCCATGTTGTTCTGAGTGAACTTACTGTTAATGTCTACCTGTGTGCTGAACGGAGCTGTATTAGTATCTCCCGGAGGAGTTACATAAGAAAGCTCTGCACGTACGTTCTCAACCTGACCGTCGATATGTGTTGAGAAGTCAGCGTAGTATGTGTAGTCATCATTGGTTGTGCCGGCACCGGCCTTGTGTACTCGCTTAAAAGTACAGGTGGTATAGCTGACAGTGCTGGAAGTACCGATATCCTCAAGACCAGGGATATGACCGGCATTGGAAGAAGCCTGGATATTGATGGTCGCATTATTCTTGCAAAGAGTAATAAGATCATTATCCATAAACTCGCACTTCTGGATTGCGCGGTAGAAAGCTTCTGCAACAGACGTAACCGTAAGTCTTGCCTGATTGTTCTCGGCCTCTGTGTAGACACGCTTTCTTGTTGACTGGGTAAGCATCATGGCAGCAGCAATAAAAATGATTGCGAATGCCAGGATGAAAACAACAGTAACGAGGATCGAACCGTGTCTGCTTCCCTTCTTCTTGTTAAACTTTCTCATCATATAGAAGCACCTTCCTTCTTATGTGATTTGTTACAACTCAATGTTTTCAATGGTTTGCGCGTAAAACACGCAAATATATCCAATTTCTTAGACATATTTTAAGATATCGCGGGGCAAATTTCAACAGAAAATTCCAAATTTGCTAATCTTTTTTACATACTTTGTTAACATTTCGTTTACAAATTGTCGGTTTCTTCCGGATTTTCCTCCTTGGGAACTGCCGGAGCGCCTGCTGCGCCGTATTTATCGAACTCTTCTTTCTTGGATGCGACAAGGTAATAATCAGTCTGTGTCGCAAACCTCATAACGGCAGAAGCATAATACATACCGGCCTTATTCTTCTTGATTCTGGATCTTGAGAACAGTTCGCCGTGCTCAAGGCAGCTGTAAAGAGCATACTGTGACTTGCGGATACGGAACTTGCCGATCTTTGCAGAAAGCTTCCTGCCGCAAAGCGGACATATTTCAGTAAAACCTTCGACCAGCTTAAGCGCTCCCTCTGCATCCTTAGCCTCTCCGCCGACAAGACCGAACTCGTTTTTCAGATCGGGATCGATCGATGAACTCGAAATGGCGGATATTACTTCAGAGGGCTTGTTGTGCCTGAAGATCTCCTCGAAGACCTCGCCTGTGTACTGCGCATCAGCCGTCGCGCTGTGGAAAATGTCCCTCTTCTCGATGTTATAGAAGTCAACGGCAGCTTCAACGCTCCTCTGCTTACCCTTCTGTCCTGCAAAGAACGAAAAGATCGGCTGGAGATCAAGGAACTGCATTTCGAGCTTTGAATCCATGCCGAAGAACTTAAGGTTCATCTTAAGCATGGCCGGATCTGAGTTGCCCCAACCTACAAGGATCGCGTCATCACCGCAGAACTCACGGAATCCCTTATAAGCATCAGCAAATGGCTGACCGTTTTTGAGGTCGCTGTTCTTCTTATGCGTAACCTTCCTCACATGATAGTGAAGTCTTGTATAAACCGCAGGCACTACATCAGCCGAAAAGATTCCCTTGCAAAGGAGGTCACCGTTTTCGTATACATACCTGCAGGCGCCTATCTCAATGATCTCGCCTGTCAGAGTGGAACAGTCGAAGTCATATGTCTTGCCGGGTATCGGCTGATTCCACTCGAGATCGAATACTACGAACTCGCAGCCGTCAACAATCTTCTTGCTCAGCATTTGTTTCTTCGGCACCCTTTCTTCTTTTAATATTATTATTACTATACTTATATATTGCAGGAATTGCGATCACCGCAAGACTTACCATAACGGAAAGCGCTATACCCCCTGAAAGTCCCGGAACGGTCCTGGTTATCCTGACACTGTATTCCGCTGCATCGTTCCCGCCGCTGAACACGCATCCCAGAAGTCCCAGATATTTGAATGTTTTGCAGTTTCTTCCGTTTACGGTAACTTTCAGTGACGGATCGTATGTTTCTGACGTAATGAGCGCGAAAGCGCCTGTGTGCTTTTCGGGAAGATCCTTGCCGCTGAAGCTGAAAGAGTTGTCGTTCATCTCACGGGTGGCCTTCTCGAGATTTCCCGAAGCGGTTTTCCTGATGCGTAATACGGCCAGAAGATTCTCCTGCTCCTTATCAAGGTCAAAGAAGAAAGCCAGTTCATGCTTTCCTTCACTGCCGTCGATCTCTGCAAGAGAAGGACCGGTCACATCAGTTTCTTCTTCGAGGTCACCATTGGTGTTCCTTATGGTCAGACTTCCGTCAAAACCGCTGTAGACAAAGATCCTGTCGCCCTCTTCGCAGTCAATCTCATATGTTATTGAGGAAAAACCCATTCCGACTTTATGAACGTCACCCTTCACCTTTTCGGCCTGGTCACTGTAAACCAGTGAAAGCTTGCAGTCTTCGAAGTATTCACCGCAGCCGGCCATGTTGGACATATGGTTAAAACCGTCCGCAAAGCCTGTAGGCGTATATGTGCTGATGTCTTCTGAAAGCAAGAGGAACTTTTTATCTTTAGAGAATACCGAAAGACCGTAATCCTCTTCAGGGAGATAATCATCGCTCAGTTTCTCATCGATAACCGGAAGCATGACAACTCCGGTATCGGATGTGCTCACAGTGTTATTGAACATTATGAACGAGGCATTGACTGTTACGGCCAAAGCTCCGGCTCCGGCCACGAACGCCTTAAACTTCTTTCCGTCCGGATTAAGCCTTATATGCCTGATCACAAGGCCGCAGATCAGCATTGCAGCAGCCGTTCCAAGGTTTATGGTTGTTGAGAACCTAATGTCTGCATAGTTGTTTCCTGAGAAGACAAGGAAAGCAAGCGGAACCAGGAATGCCGCATAAACGGCACCGGTTGAGACGCCGCTGATGTTGCGGAGAGCTATTGCCGCATAGAAGAACAGGAATACCTCCAGACAGATCAGTCTGGAAGAATTCAAAACAGGATCTTCGCCGAAAATGCTGACGGCCGAACTTACAAATGTGGAAGCACATGAAGCGTACCAGATCGTGATCACCAGTGCCGCGGCAACCTTGACGCGCGTAGGGATCCTGAAATTCGCCCAGAAAAGAATGAGCGCTTCAATGGTAAGTATTCCAATATAGAATACCGGAGCAATATCACTTTCAAGGCCGCCGGACTGGGCAACAAACATATGCCTTAAGAGATCATAGAGCTTGTATTTCATTCCGGCATTCTTAAACGCATCGACAACGTCGAAATCAGGTACCCTGCCAATGAATCTCGGTATTACCGAGAAGGATGCCATTGCAACGCCGGAGAATATCGCGACCAGGAGCCTGAGCCATGAAGAGATCACCTTGCGCTTTCCGGTATAAAGCCCGATGGGCAGAACAAGCGCCGCCACGGCAAGGAACGGGATACCAGAAAGGCACCCGCATTCTCCGGACGCCGCGATAAGACAGCTTGCAAGACATGAAAGGCCGAATGCCTTCCAGGTCCTCTCCCTCAGATATGAATCAAATGCCGACAGCGCTGCCGGCAGCAGGATGACCATGTTCATCACGGATGCAAACTGGGCAGTCAGGATGATCTGTGCAGACAAAGAGTACATCATTCCGAGCAGGAATGAATAAAGCCTTCCAAGGCCTGTATGACGGCAGCAGAATGCGTACATCATGGAAGAAGCAAGACCGAATCTTGCGAAGTAACCGACCGTAAGAACAGCTTTGGTCAGGCTCTGAGGAAGAAGAAGCGCCAAAAGGAAGAAAAGATCAAGGTTATGATCAGAGATCGCCGTCCATACACCGGCAGAAGTCAGGCCGGCCTTTATGCCTGCCACATCCTCTTCCGCAGCCGTAAGCCCAGCGATGATGTTCTCGTTCATCTCGCCTGTTCTCATGGAAAGAGCCGTAGGAAGTATCTTTCCGGGTTCTATAATCTGACCGATATTAAGAGCAACCGTAGCTGCGCATGCAGCCGCGAGAAATGATATTACCAGTCCGTCGATGAACTTGTCCCTGCCCGAACGGGTTCCTATCATTGTTCGCTGTCTCCGTTTCCTGATAAAGGTTCGGCGGAATCATCCTCCGCTGAGGGATCTGCTGTTTTTTCAGATTCCGTATCAGCAGCAGGAACGGTTTCTTCAGGTTCCTTCAAAAACTCCGGTTCTTCAGCCGTTCCCGGTTCAGCAGGCTCTATTGCCGAAGGGATCACCTCCGGCTGAGCAGGCTCCGCAGCAGCCTCTGATCCGGCCGTAACCGCAACTGCCACTTTCTTCTTAGAAGAACGCACCTTGTTGATGAGTGCGGGAACAGCTGCAAGAAGAACGATCATCACTATTGAAGCTCCGGTAATGCATACACCGGGCTTGAAGCCTGCAGGTATGTACTCGATCCTGATATCGTGCTTTCCGGCACTCATCCTGATCGCCATAAGTGCGTCATTTACAGGTACTATCTCTGCCTTTTCACCGTCAACCCAGGCATACCAGCCTTCGGAATAGGGTATTGTAAGGAACAGCAGTCCTGCCTCCTTGGCAGTAACGGTTCCGTTAAGAGATGTTGCGTCATATGATGTGACTTCAAGCTGCTCGTCAGAAAGCTTTTCGAGCATGCTCTTATATCCCTGAACATCAAGCTGATAACCGTAAAGCTTGAGAGGCGATCCCGACGGAGCATCATAGTATTTGACCTTGAGCTTCATTGGAGTTCCGTCAAACACGCCGAGTGTGATGATCTGATAGCTTCTTATCTCGAATGTCCTTGAAGTCTCGCCTACCGTGACAGTAGCGTTTCCGCCCTTGTTCGATCCGGCATAGACATAGACATCCGCGCCGATCTTGGCATCATCGACAGTAATGGTAAACTCGCAGTCATCATCGTCGTCAGCCTCGACCGTATAGGTAATAATGGAATTCTTTTTATACCTCGTGCTCATTCCGACAGAATCATCAGCTGACATGTTTACGGGCTTGTAAACATCGCCATCAACACCCATCGCTTTGATCCACGCGTTTGTCTTTTCGAAAACATCGCCCTGATCGTTATATTCAGGTACATAATCGGGGAATTTCTCAGAGACCATGTAGCCGACGCTGAGCGCATCGGGATTGCCCCAGGATGTGACGGGACCATTGGTATATTCCTTTTCAAAGAGCGCGGGAACGGTCTTTGTCTTCTCGGTCTCGACAAGGTTTCTTACGCCGAGGAGCGTGGCGGTGACTCTTGTGAGGCCCGCGTTACGGAAACCGTTGATGCCGTTGTTATGGAATCCGTAATTCCTCATGTACTTAACGAAACTTTCTCTTGCAGTAGATGAAAAGATCGAGATTCCCTTGATGTCATAGAGTGCCTGGATATCGCAGATGTTGTTCGGGAAGAGCTCGGAACGCTCGAAAGTCTTGTGTCCCTCAGTTCCCTCAACGGATCTGACATATTCCGTGATCTGAGGCTGGTTTCTTCCGTAAGGTTCATAAGACGAGAAGCCCTCGTGTTCTGCGACCAGTCCGATGGAAATGGATGCGGAAGCAAAGATCTCCACCAGCATCGTGATGGTAAGCAGCGTCTCACAGTAGAAAGAAGAACGTCCGGAATTCGGATCGCTGACCACCCTGAGAGCAGCGCCCTGAACGATTATGAAAAGGAGCGTGCATCCGATCTGGATATAGCTCTCATTGCCTTTGCCGAATTTCTCATACAGGATCAGGAATCCGAACCATGCCGCCACTGAACCCATGACATATCCCAGATGCAGGCTCCTGATCCTTCTTATGGTAAGGAACGCAACGAATACGAGCAGGAAGCTCATGATGAACGATTCCCTGTAAGGGATCTGGTTGGGGAAATGGAGTCCGTGCCATATAAAATTGAGCGTTCTGTTGGTGAAGCTCAGATACATAACGAGGATCAGTATTCCGAATGAGATCTTGTGTCTTAATGTAATTCCCGTTTTCCTGGGGAGCATGAAGAACAGCGGGAGCAGCAGGACTGCAACCACGCCACTGTATACATTAGCCATACCGTCACGGATGTTGGGATTTGCGGCAACCATGAGCCTTCCGAGGAAATCGAAAAGGTTGTTCTGGAGCGTGAAATCCTTCGGCAGCGAATCTCCCGTTGCGGAGCAGTGACGCAGGATCATGTATGTCGGAATGGTAAGGACTGCCGTTGCTCCGGCCGCGACAGCGCTTGAAAACGCAAACCTTAAAGCAGCTCCGATAAATGTCTTGAAGCAGAGCCTCATGGGATCGCCCTTGGGTTTTCCGGGTGTAAAGAGCATTACGTAATATGCGGGGGCAAACATTACCAGGAAGAGGCATACGAAGAATCCCGCATAATAGTTGCTGAAGATGAGAACAGCCAGGGTGATAGCGTAGAAAGCGCATTTGCGGTCGATCAGAAGCCTTCTTAATCCGATCATGACAAGCGGGAGCAGAACGACTGCATCACACCACATGATGTTCCAGAAATAAGCTATATACCATCCGCAGAGAGCATATGAGCAGGCAAACACCACTGTGATGTTGTCTACCCTGTTATTGTCGTTTTCGGACAGGAAAAGCATCATGAACAAGCCTGAAAAGCCTGCTCTGAGGCATGTGACCATTCCGATGTAGACGGGGATCGTCTTTGCCGTAAAGAAAAGCGCGAAGAGATTTAACGGGCTGGCCGCATAATTCGCGTAAGCTGCGTAAAACTCCTGTCCAAGGCCGTCATTCCAGCTGTAGAGCAGCGACTGGCCGGACAGTACCTTGTTCCTGAATGTTACGACGAAGGGTGCATACTGGTGGTAAAGGTCAACGGTAAGCATTGTGCGGTCGCCGAACGGATAGCATCCGGTTATTACTAGAGCGGCCAAGACCGTTAACATAGGGAACGAAAAAGCAAGCAGAAGCTGCGGCCAGATCTCTGCCAGCCTGCCGTACCTCGGCTTGAGAAGTGCCTTATTTTTGCTCAAAACAAAACCTGTCTTTCTTATTTATTTATTATAAAATTACAAACGTGTTAATAATAGCACACTTTTGGATATTACATTGGCTTTTTATGTTAAAGTGTCAATAATCAAAAATTATGTTTGTGAAAGGAAACTGAATGGGCTTAAGACTCAAGATCATACTCAATCCGTCATCGGGACGCGAGACCGCGCGCTCGAACATTGAGAACGTCCTTTCATATCTTGCCATGAAGGGTTCGATCGAACGTGCCGACATAAACTACACGGCAAAGCGTTTCGATGCGATGAATTTCGCCATGGATACGGACCCCGAGGAATATGACATACTCATAGCTGCCGGCGGAGACGGAACGGTCAACGAGGTCGTTACCGGTCTCATGAGAGCCGAGATAGACATCCCGGTCGCAATCTACAACTCCGGCACGGTCAACGACTTTGCTACGATCAACCATCTTCCCTCCGCTCCGCAGGACTTTGCGAGAATGCTCGAAGATCCCGAGCTCATCAGAGTCGACTGCGGCAAGGCCGGTGAATCCTATTTCATGAACGTTTTGGCTGCCGGTTCTTTTGCCGATGTCATTTATAACGTCCAGCCCGATCTCAAGACAGCTCTGGGACCCGTGGCTTATTGGATATCCGCTATGAAAGATATCCCTTCACTCAACAATTCCGAGCACATAATCATCCATAACGGCGATGAGACCATAGAGACCGATGCGGTAATGTTCTTCGTTTCAAATACCAGCAGTGTCGGCGGCTTCAGAAATCTTATGTCTCACGCCGATGTTACCGACGGACTTCTCGATGTAATGGTACTCAAGAAAGTAGAGCTTAACGAGATCATGCCCCTTTTCGGCAGGATCATAGTCGGTGACCATATAAACAGTGATAAAGTCATATATTTTCAGGCAACTGATTTTTCGATTGAGGCGCCGGATGCGGCAAACAAGATCTCTTTGGATCTTGACGGAGAAAAAGGTCCGTCGCTGCCCATCAGGATCTCCTGCGTGCCGCGTGCCATCAATCTCGTAACTCCCAAGGAAGGATAACCAAATCTGATGAAAAACAAAGAGAAAAAAGAAAAAAAAGTTCGCGAGCCTAAAGTAAGCGAAAAAGCATTGGCGGTTCAGACAGAACCGGAAGAGCACGTAACTCTCCAGAATCTGTCTGAGATCGATCCCGAGCTTCTTACCGGCAAAGAGGTAGCCGAGAAGGCTGAACCCGAAGCTGCCGATAAGGAAAAAGAGCCCGAGAAAGAGACCAAAGCTGAACCCGAAAAGGTAACCGAAGCCGTTTTCGAGCTCGACAGGCTTGCCGACAGGATCGTTACCAACAGTGAAGAAAAGAACGAGCGAATGAAGAGAAATGCCGGAATAGCTTTCGTCATCACCGCCGTTCTCATCGTTGTGATCGTGGCAATGCTCTCATTCTTCATCGATACGGGAATGGACAAATCCTTCAGGAGTCCCGTTACCATCCACGGAAGAGACATCCCGAGCGACGAATTCAGCTTCATGTATCATTTCGAACTTTTGAGCGAAGGTGTTGATCTTTTTGCTGCTTCAACAGTAACCATGCTCTCATCACCTTATCCCGATGATGACTCCTTCCCCACATACAGGGACTATTTCCGCTATCTCACCGCCCAGGACCTTCAGAAGATGGAGATCCTTTACGATGACGCAACAGCCAAGGGCTATGCGATCGAGTCCAGCCATTACGACCGCGCAAACGCTTACGTTGACTGGCTCAAATCAAAGGCAGCCGAACTCGGTGTTCCTCTTGATACATACATCAAGGGTGTCTTCGGCGTTCAGGTCGATGAGCAGTGCATCATAAAGGTGCTCGCCAAGAAGTATTTCACCGATGACTATGCACAAGACGAGAAACTCGCTGAACTTTCCGCTTCCGAAGATCAGGCGGAAGAAGCATACAACGAGTCGCCCAACATCTATGACGTAGTCAGCTACAAGCTTCTGAGGATCCACTTCGAGCAGCGCGACCCGGCTTTCGTTGAAACAGCAAACCTCCGTGCCCAGCAGATAATCGATGCAATGGGACGTGATCCTTCAAAGTTCGAGAAAGAAGCTAAGAAGATCTTCCCCAAGGGCGCAGCAGCAAATACACTCGATCAGGAAGACTCAACCCTTATTCCCGATGCCCGTTACGATGATTTCACCCACACTGATTTCAGAGAATGGCTTTTCGACGACGAGCGCAAGGCCGGCGATTCCACGATCATCCCCGACGAGGACGGGTTCCCCATCATCCTCGTGTTCGTTCAGAGACACCGCATGACTTCACCCATGCGCAGCTGCTACATCATGTCTGTAAGCTCACAGGCCAAGGAAGATCAGACACCTGACGTTTCCGGCACACAGGCACTCGCACAGAAGATCTTCGATTATATCGACGACTCCGACAGCTGCTCTGAGATCGAAAACGTATTCAACGACAACGTTCTCTCCGGACAGCTTTCCATACAGCAGGATGACAACGTCTACTTCGAAAAGTATTCAAGCACACTGGCAGGATGGATCTTCTCCGACGACCGTAAGTTCGGAGACAAGACGATCATCGAGGAAGACGGTACATTCTACGTAATCTACTTCCTTTCCGAGTCATCAAACCCCGAGTGGTATGACAGGGTCAACAGCTACATCAGACAGAACAACTATCAGGATTTCCTCAACTCCAAGGCAGTTGATTACATGTGGGAATTCCATAAGGAAGGTCTGGATCAGATCAGCGACGTACCGTAAGTTGTGATAACTTGTTAACCTCAAGGACTGCTGCTTTCGCGGCAGTCCTTTTTTATTGGCTTGGTTGCTCTAGAAAACCAATTTACATATAAGACAGATCATTTTTCTTCCCTTATAGGTAAATTCTGAACTTTTTAGGACGTAAAAATGGAAATTTACCTATAAGAGAACCAAAACAGCGTTCCTTATAGGTCTTTTTCCATTTTCCAAACCGTTTTTCTCCGATTTTTACCTATAAGGAAGGCCAAAATTGTTCTCTTATAGGTAAATGGAAAACGCTGCTTTGCCGGCACATAAAACTGACGCTTATGAAAAGAAAAGGATGCCTCACGAATGAGACATCCTTTGATGAATCAGATTTACTTTGAGCCGTAATTATTTCTGTAACTGGGACATGATAACTACAATAAACGCAAATACGAATGTGAGAAGCATAGCTCCGATAATAATCCATGCAACCACCTTTTTACCGACATTCTGTCTTGCTCCGCTGCTCATTTGTTCCCCTCCTTACGCACCGGTATCAATCTTCATAATCTTCATCGTCTTCATCAGACTTCTTCTTTGAAGAACCTGATTCCTGATAATCACCGCTGTCACCTATCTCCAGTGACAAAGTACGGCTTTCACCGTCACGGTCAACGACGCATTCGATCTTGTCACCGACTTTGTGTGAATCACGCACAAGTATAATATCATTTGTGGTCTTGATTTCAACACCGTCAAGGCTTATGAGTCTGTCACCGACCTTGATTCCTGCTTTTGAGGCAGGGCTGCCTTTTACGACTTCATAGATGAAGACACCTGCCTCACTGCCCTCTTCATATTCACCTTCAGCACAATACTTGACGGAGAATCCGAAGAAAGGACGGTTGATGACTTTACCGTTGTTAATAAGTGATTCAATGATACTCTTTACGGAATTTACGGGAATTGCAAAGCCCAGGCCTTCGGAAGTGGAAGTTGCGATCTTTGCATTTGTAATTCCGATGACCTCACCGTAAGAGTTGATCAGGGGTCCGCCGCTGTTGCCGTTGTTGATGGCTGCGTCTGTTTGGATGACCTTCATGGTATATCCGCTGTTGCTGATGTCGCGGTTCGTTGCCGAAACAACGCCGACCGTTACTGTATCATCGAGCTGACCCAAAGCGTTGCCGATGGCAATGACAGTCTCACCGCTCTGGAGCTTGTCGGAATCACCGAACTTGAGGCAAGGCAGTTCCTTGTCACTCTTAACCTTGAGGACTGCAATGTCAGTCTGGGTATCCGAACCTACGATCTCAGCATCGACCGGCTTGGTGTCGTCAGGAAGAAGCACGGTTACGAAGTACTTCGTGGGAGATTCAGTAACATACTGAACGACGTGGGCATTGGTAACGATGTAGCCGTCCTTGGTAATGATAAATCCTGTTCCGGATGCAGCTTTCTTTGCAGAATCGCCCTTTCCCTTCATGATGTATACAGGGATCGTTGCAGGGCTTGCTTCTGCTACTATCTGGGTAGTTGTGAGGACTTTCCTGTTGGGATCAGCCTTATCAATGGAGAAACCGGGCTTTCCATTCTCGCCGGACTCCTTGGGTTCCTCTGATTCAGAAGGTTCGCTTTCTTCGGGGTTGCTCTCTTCAGGCTCGGTCTCAACTGTTGTCTCCTTTGCAGGAACCGTAATGTCGTTGAGCTTTTTGTTGAGATTTACGACATAAAGGGTCTGGACCGCGGAATAAACAAGGAGAAGCGCCAGCGCGATCGAAAAGATGACCGGCATAACGACACTGTGCTTTCCGCCATTGCCTGAATCACTGCTTCCCTTGGAAGAAGCCTGATCATTTCCGGCAGTCTTGGCAGCCTGTGCCGCAGGCTGGGGAGCTGCCTGATTAACAGGTGCCGCAACAGGCCTTGCCTGGTACTGGGGAACCTGCTGAACCGGAATCATTGCCTGGACCGGCTGCATGGGCTGTGCCTGCTGAACCGGGCGTGCATACACTCCGTATCCGTACGGAACAGGAGTAACGGGCCTTGCGTAATAGCCCTGCTGGACGCCTGGCTGCTGATAGATAACGGCGGGATTGGGTGCTGCCGGCTGCGGAGCCTGTGCAAACACTGCAGGCTGCGGCGTCACGGGAGCAGCGGGAGCCGCCTGGGATTTTGTCTCGTTAACTGAACTTTCCTGAGTGGGGTTGTTATTATCTTCCATTGTGTTACCTCGATCCTAAGTGAATCATCATTATTCCATATTCAAGTTTAACCGCAAAATAATAGGAAGTGTAGGCAAAAATGAGTCAAACGCCGGTTAGCTCAGTGCAATTTCTCCGCCTGCGATCATTACTTCTCCGCCGTCTTCCGGGACTACTTTTCCGCAGCTCTCATCGGCAAGAAATGTTTCGGCTTCAGTTACTTCACTTTCCGGAACCAGAAGCATAAGGGAGACATCACTGTCATAGTTTATGTCTTCGCAGGCCCAGTTCTTCAGTGCAGCCTTTCTTGAAAGCTTCTCGTTAAAAGCATAATCGCATCTGACAAGAAGCTTTCTGCCTACCGTCATTTCAACGGGTCTGCCGTCAGATAACGCCTTCAGACCGCTTTCCCTGTAAGCGCGCATGAGTCCGCCTTTGCCGAGAAGTATGCCGCCGAAGTATCTAGTTACACATACTATCGTGTTGTTCAGTTCATTATCCGTCAGCAGTGCCAGGAGCGGCTGGCCTGCTGTGCCGGACGGTTCTCCGTCGTCACTGGATTTCTGGTTGGCCGAATCGCCGCCGGTCCTCCAGGCATAGCAAATGTGCCTGGCATCAGGATACTGTTTTCTCTCTTTCGCAATGAAATCTGCAGCCTCAGCAGGACTTGCGACATAAGCGCAATGCCCTATGAAAATAGATTTCTTTATCTCGATACGGGAATTTCCCTCGCTCGTCAGACGGGATTCGTTAGGCAAATCAGGCGAGCTCCCTGTATTTCTGGTAGGCCATCATCAGAAGAGCTTTGTCCTGACTGTATGTAATACGGTTGAGAGCCTTCTCGACCGGTTCGAACTTCGCATTTACGGTACCGGTATCAGGAGTAATGACGATGTCTCCCTCCTTGGCGGCCATTACGAACCATGAGATGTTGTTGTGGACCGGTTTGCAGCGCTTGATCGAATAGAACTCATAGCTGGTCTTCCCACACGGTGCCAGGACCGCCGCGGTTATGCCTGTTTCTTCCTTAACGCGTTTGGAAACCAGATCGTTGATCTTGCCGTTTTCCGTTGATCTGATCACGCCCTTGGGGAAACCCCATTCATGCTTGTCATTGCAGACGAGAAGGACCTTGTCCCCACGGAAAACGATCCCACCTCCACAATTACGTACGATCATATCAACCTCATTGAAAAATCAAAGATTCATAACATGAATATTTTAACATAAACGGCCCTCCTTCGGTATAAGGTTTGTCATTTTTCGATCGCCTTGTATAATTATCTCTATGAAAAAGAACACCGCAGGAAAAAAGCCCCAAAAAGTCAACTCTCCGTATGAGGCAGCACGTCTTCTGAGACTGCAGCATATGTTCACCACCATGGTCATCATAGCGGTCGTTATGGCTGTGCTCATTTCCGTTGCGGGTATAACAAAACTGACCAGGAGCCTCTCTGCCAAGATAGCGTCAAATAAGCCCACAGGCACTGTCGTTCCTATCATTTCCACCGAAAACTCATTCACCACTCAGGCATCACTCCATACCGAGCTTCTCCCTGACAATCCCGAAGCAGATGCCATGTTCGGTCCGCTCAAAGAGATCCCCGAAGCTGAAGTAAAGACTGTCGAGCATTTTAATGTCAAAGGCGTCTATGTAGGCAGCGGCGGTAAGATCGATTCAGCCATAGACCTCTGCAAGAAGAGCGAACTCAACACCATAGTATTAGACCTCAAGAACGAATACGGCATCCCCTACATGTCCAAGAACGAGACTGCCAGGAAGATCGGTTATGTTTGGGATAATTACGTTCTCAAGGACATGATCGACAAATGCCATTCCAATGGTCTGCGCATAATCGGACGTATCGTTTCTTTCAATGACTCGACCGCAGCCAAGAAATTCCCCGAAAGAGCCATAAAGGACGAAAACGGCGAAGTGGTACTCTTTTCGAGCGAAGGCAAGCGTCCCTTCTTAAGCCCTTACAACAGGGAAAACTGGGAATACCTGATAGAACTTGCCGAGGAAGCTGCATCCTTTGGAATCGATGAGATCCAGTACGACTACGTCAGATTCCCGGTAGGATATAAGAATGACAAAGTGCCTTATTACGGCGCTGAAGGAACTTATCCGACCAAGGCAGAAGCCATCAACCGTTTCCTCCAGGAAGCAAGGATCCGCCTCCAGGATAAGATGGGCGTTCCGGTATCTGCCGATATCTTCGGTATCGTCCTCACTTCCAAGGGTGACGCAAAGATAATCGGTCAGGAATTCGAGACACTCGGAATGACAGGCATCGACTCCTGCTGCCCGATGGTCTACCCTTCCCACTACGCTTTAGGCACCAGACTTAACGGAAGAACTTTCCCCTACCCCGACAAAGAACCTTATCTCATCGTCTACAGCGTTTTGTACAGCTGCCAGTCGGTCTACCAGCAAAAAGGTTTTACGGCGGTAAGGCCGTACATCCAGTCTTTCACGGCATCCTACATAGGAAAGGGCAACTACATCCAATACGGATACAACGAGATAAATGCCCAGATCAAAGCATGCCACGACCTCGGCATAACCGAGTTTATCCTGTGGGATCCTTCGGTAAATTATCCGGCAGGCAAATACGACGGCAATATGGCTGTTGAAACTGATTGATAATTAAATATCCTAAGAATAAAATAGGTAAGTTAATAAAGGCAAAAGGAGATCGTTATGCTCGATATCAAATTCCTCAGGACAAATCCTGAAATCGTAAAGCAGAACATAAAGAACAAGTTCCAGGACGAAAAGCTTCCTCTGGTAGACAAGGTCATCGAACTTGATAAGGAATTCCGTGAGAGCAAGACCCGCGCGGAGGCATTAAGAGCAAACCGTAACAAGGTCAGCAAACAGATCGGCGCTCTGATGGGTCAGGGCAAGAAGGAAGAGGCTGAAGAGGTCAAGAAGCAGGTCACTGACATGGCTGAAGAGCTTGAGGCGCTTTCCGTTAAGGAGACAGAGCTTGAAGAAGAGATCAGAAAGATCATGCTCGTCATCCCCAACATCATCGATCCTTCCGTTCCGATCGGCAAAGACGATTCCGAAAACGTTGAGATTGAGAAGTTCGGTGAGCCTTTTGTTCCCGATTTCGAAGTTCCCTACCACGTTGACATCATGGAAAAGCTTGACGGCATCGAGCTCGATCAGGCAAGAGAAACATCCGGCAACGGCTTCTACTACCTTAAGGGCGACATCGCAAGACTTCATTCCGCATGCCTTTCTTATGCACGCGACTTCATGATCGACCGCGGATTCACATACTACATCCCGCCTTACATGATCAGGTCTTCAGTTGTTACCGGCGTAATGAGCTTTGCCGAGATGGAAAACATGATGTACAAGATCGAGGGCGAGGATCTCTATCTCATCGGTACTTCCGAGCACTCCATGATCGGTAAGTTCATCGATACGATCACAGATGAGGACAAGCTTCCTCAGACACTTACATCCTACTCTCCCTGCTTCCGTAAGGAAGTCGGTGCTCACGGCATAGAGGAGTGTGGTGTCTACAGGATCCACCAGTTCGAAAAGCAGGAAATGATCGTTGTCTGCAAGCCTGAGGATTCCATGAAGTGGTACGACAAGCTCTGGCAGAACACTGTAGATTACTTCCGTTCACTCGACATTCCCGTAAGAACACTCGAGTGCTGCTCCGGCGATCTGGCTGACCTCAAGGTAAAGTCCTGTGACGTTGAAGCATGGTCTCCCAGACAGAAGAAGTATTTCGAAGTCGGTTCCTGCTCCAACTTAGGCGATGCCCAGGCAAGACGTCTTAAGATCAGGATCAGAGGTTCAGAAGGCACTTACCTTGCCCACACGCTTAACAATACATGCGTTGCTCCTCCGAGAATGCTCATCGCCTTCCTGGAGAACAACCTCAACGAGGACGGCTCCATCAGGATCCCCGAGGCATTGAGACCTTACATGGGCGGCAAGTCTCTGATCGAAGTTCCTAAATAATTTCAGCCGATATGTTGATAAAAATGAAAACAGGATGCATTCAAGCATCCTGTTTTTTTATCTGATCCTCTCTTAATAAACGTTTCAGACCGTTGCGGATCCTGTTATTGTAATCCGTTTTCATCTTAATGAACTCGACCAGCAATGAAAACGAAAGACTGTATGCAAAACACAGGACAAAAGAAACGATCTCGTTATTGATACCCAAAAGATAAACAAAGACATTGTAAAAGATTATGTGAGTAAAAAACATATTCCCCGCATGTTTCCCGAGCTTTTGGATCAGCGCCTGGATCTTTCCTTCTTTTCTTAACAGGAAGACCATAAGTATGATGATGATACCCATTAATGCAGAAACCGGTCCATAGCTGAGATACCACACTTTTTCATAAACCGGCAGCAGGATATACCTGACAACGACCAGTACTGAACTCAGTAAAAGGCCGGTGATCAAAACGAAGGATTCTTTCCGGTGTTTGAATTTAGCTAGTTTCTCAAAAACGGAATTTTGCGCAAACAAGATGCCGAGCATAATAATCAAAAGATAATAGTTAAACTGTCCGCCGTGCTGAAAATACATCTTATAAGGGCAGATCAGGGTTATCAGTATTACGATGGGTATGGAAAACCAGGTCGTTTTCTTAGCCAGGTAATATAACAATGGGAAAACCGCTATCACTATAAGCAGGAAATTAACATACCATTCAGCAACGATCATCGGTTTCCCGAAGAAACTGCTCAAAGCCAGCATGTCGACCGGAAAATTGAGCGGTGATGAACGGAAATACGGAAGAGCGCCGTGATCGTACCATATGATCACGGAAAAATTGAAAAGATAGATAAACCACATTTCCGAATAAAGAATGATTATTCGCTTAACAATGAATCTTAAAGGCTTCTTTTCATATCCTGCCTTCATCTGCAGTGTATAACCGTATGCGGTAATGAAAAGGAATATCCAAACACATACTCTTGCTCCGGACTTTAGAACAAATCCGTAATCCGACTCAAACGAATTATGGTGATACAGCAAAAATATAATGGCTAAGCCTTTTAGGAAAAACGTATCTTCTTTACTCATAAAAGAAGTATATCAGTAGTGGTTTTTTCTGAAAACAATAAAAAACTGAGGCATAAACCTCAGTTTTCAGGATCGTAAAATAGAATCTGATTCTTACGCTCTCTTGACCTTGCCGGAACGCAGGCAGCGAGTGCAGACATTCATTGTCTTGGGGGTGCCGTCAACAACAACCTTAACTCTATGTACGTTAGCCTGCTGCGTTGTGAGCGCACGACGAGAGATCTGTGAACGCGTGATTCTGATCTTTCTGCCGAAGAACATATCCTTCTGGCATACTTCACACTTAGCCATGAAAACACCTCCTGTAAGATTTTTCAAACGCTTGACAATAATATCACAAAGGCTTTCAGTATGCAACAGGATTTTTACTTAGTTGCAAATACTCTTCTGATTGTAATGATCCTGCTCGTAATATCATCGCCGGCCTTGAATTGTCTGAGCCTTATCGTGGTTGATGCAGGCGATATCATAAGAAGGGTTCCGGTGTCCGTACATACTGCTTCCTCATATATAGCCTCGCTTCCCGGAGCGGACTGCGGGCTGCGCAGGAAAAGTATGTCTCCGGGCATTATGTCGCTTATTATCTCCTCACCCGTAACCGCGTCATGTGACAGCGTTACGGCCTGGCCCTGCTTGCTCTGCTCGGTCATGTTCCTGGGCATCTTTATGCCGTTTACCTGCGAGCAGACGCATACGGCTCCGTTTATGGATATTCCGTTAACCGTCATTCCGTTAGAAAGATAGCGGGCATTTACAAACGTCAGGAGCGAGCTGACGAAATATCTGCTCGATACTGTCTGAAGTTTTTCCCTCGGTTTGAGTTCGATGACGCCTGACGAACCGATCCAGCCTGACTCACCGTCAGGAAGACTTACCTGATAAACGCCTTCACGGCTGATATCCGCATAGAGCACAGTGTTCATCATTACCTTTGTGATCAGTGTGCCGTTGCTTGCGTGCGTCATTACGTTCTTTGAAGGATCCGAGATTACTATCTTAAAATTATGAAGGTCAGGCTCAACAGATGATGTGTCGGTCGTGAGACTGCTGGTCCTTACCCATCCCGTTATTCCGTCCGTTGTCTCTATCTTGCAGTATCCCTCTTTGTTATCGCTGATAAGACGTACCGGCTCGTTAAACAAGACCTCGGAAATTCTGACCGAATCGGCCCAGGGATCCTTCATTATTCCCTCGCAGGATTTGGTTACGACCCTGTATGCTTCGTCATTATATTCATATTTGATAACAGGCTGAACGAAGAGCTGAATGTTACTGCCTTTGAACAGATCAGGCAGAAATCTCGGGAGGATATAGAAGATTCCCGCTATCGACAGAAGGAATATTCCCAAAGCGATAAGGAATGCCATGATACGTTTACGGCCTTTATGCTTAACGGTTGCCTGCTTGTCAGACAGGCCCCACTTGTCCTGCATGTCCTCGGCACTGCCGTAGACGCCGTCATCATTGAAAATCGAACGGATCTCCCCGTCATCATCAAATGAGATCCTCTTGCTGATGAGTCTTACGCCGCGGGCTTCCTGCGGGCGGTCATCCAAAGGGGTCTCCTTCTTCCTGAACGGCTTCCAGATGGATTTATTATCTTTTTCCGGCTTATTGGACTTCATCCGGGACGTTATCCTTTCCTTCGGCAAGCATCGTGCAGTAAGCGGCTGCCATTCCTCCGTCATGTGTCAGACTTACGGAAACGGAGAACACTCCGAGCTCATCGGCTTTTTCTTTTGCTCTGCCCTTAAGTTCGAGGTGAGGCGTGCCTTTATTGTCAGTTATGACTTCAATATCGGTCAGGCCTATGCCCTCGCTCATTATACCCGTTCCAAGTGCCTTGCCGCAGGCTTCTTTTGCGGCAAATCTCGCGGCAAAGCTTTCTGCCGCGCCTTTACCGCCGGCCTTTGACCTGCAGTAATCCTGCTCGTTTTGGGTAAAGCATTTGTTTATGAAACTGCTCTCGTTCTTTTCGAGGATCCTTTTAAAACGCTCTATTTCGACAAGATCCGTACCGCAGAGAATTCTCATCTGATAGCACAGCTCCTTACGCGATCTTTCCTGCTCTGCCGAGCTTGCCGCTAACACGCATGTCGCAGCCTCTGACAAGCTCTGAGGACGGGAGCGCAGACACCAGGACCGTGCAGAGTCCCGAAGCGTTACGCACCTCGAGAACGTTATTAAGGACTGTTCCGATATCATCGTGAAGCGTCACGTCATCGGCGAAATCATCGATGAGCAGAAAATCGATATGCTTTATGGCATCGATCGTATCTTCTTCGAGCTGTGCGAGATTCTCGCACTTGGTATAGTAAGCGCTCTTTCCGAGGCTTATGGCGGTCTTCGTGATGCAAACCGCAAGATAAGTCTTTCCCGTCTGCGGAGCGCCGCTGTAGAGCCACAGAGGCGTATTTGAAGTATCCTCCATGCCGAGCATTACCCTCAGCATCTGCTTCTTGATCTTTGAGCGCGAATCCGCATCTCCCAGATAATCATCCCTGTAATTCTTCATCGTAAAGGATGTGTAGTCGCCCAGGCCGCAGCTGTCAAAGCATTCTTCAAGTTCAGACTGCTTGCACGAGCATACTCTCGGGGTGCCGTCCTTACCCTTAACAAATCCGGTGTCATTACATTTCGGGCAGATCGGTTTTTCGGAGTCAAAATCAGGATCGATCCCGTTATCCCTTAAGATCCTCTCTCTCTGTGAGAAAAGGCTCTCTTCTTCGATCTCATAACGTTTCTCAAGCCTCTCGTCGTGATCGATCACGGCTATCAGCCTGTCTTTTCGGATGTCTATTATCCTGCTGTCTATGTCTTTAAGCTCCGGATGCTCATCATAGACACGTTTCGTTACCTCATCGCGCCTGATCCTTCTCGTAGCCTCCGTTTCGGCAAGTCCTGCCGCGATAAGTCCTTTAATCGTCTTCATTTGAATCTCCGAACATATCAAGGATGTCGTCAGGAATACCGTCGTCATCCTCTTTACTCTTTGCCTTATCTTCTGAAACTGCCTTCGTTTCCTTCTTTACAGGTTTTTCTTTATCTTCACCGGCATCCTTTTCAGAACCGCTTTCATCAGTATCCAGACCGGCCTCTGCGCCTGTTCTCCACTTCGTTACTGAACGGCTCTTGCGGTGCGTGGCACGCCTTGCGTTCTCTTTGTGTTCTTCTTCATCGAGCTTGGCAGCCTTTTCTGCCGTATCGATGCCGAGATCAAACCATTTCTTCAGAGTGGTCTCGATATGCATGAGCGTCAGGTTATTTCTGAACTCATTAACCCGGAACGCATAGGCAACCAGTTCCTCATTAGCGTTAAGGTTATCAACCCAGCCGTTGATCCTGACGATGTCGAGATCAGTGAGATGCTTGCGCATGGTCTTGCTGCAAAGCTTGACGAGACGCTCTTTAAGCGAGTTCTTCTCGAGATACTTCTCGAGCTTTTCGGCTGTCGTATATCCCTTCTCATACCAATGGGAAGCGATTCCCGCCATCGTATTATATTTCCTTAATATACCCTTCTGATAACCTTCCTCGAAGAGCTTATAGCAAACCGTTCCTTCAAAGCGGTACTCATACAGGCACTTGTCTATGAGACGGTAATAGTTGTAATCCATTACTCCGCAGAAGAAAGTCTTGGAAATGGATGCCGAGAGCATCTTGTGTTCATCGGAATTGCTCATGCCGGGAATATCACCTGCTTCGCCCCTGGCTTTGCAGATCTTCACATATTCCTCAACCTCGCGGCGCTTCAGGTCCTCTAACACAAACTTGTCTTTTGATGCCCTGATAAGCTTTGCTCCGAGGAGTTCTGTCAGTGCCTCTTTGACCTTGGCTTCAGGGATCACCCTGTATGTCTTTACGGATTTCTCGTCAAACTCACCGTCACCCGCAGTCATGTTGAGCCACAGGTAGACGACTATTGCTTCCTTAGACAGATCCTGAAGGTATCTGACCACGAATATATCATCCAGCAGGCTCTGCGATATCACAAGCTCACTGTAATCGTCACTCATCGGGTAATCTCCATTCCAATATAAATCTGAATAATTATAACATGTTTGCGTGCCCCGTACGGGACGTGAGCGCTTTTTGACCGCAAAAACAAACCCGGTCCGGAATACACCGGACCGGGAAAGTTACCTTTTTATCTGAGCTGTATCAGATTGAGATCAAGCCTCGTTTGCCTTCTTTACGTAAGAAGCGTAACGGTCTCTTGAATCCTGATAGCATCTCTGGAAGAGGCCGTCAACAACATCAGCATCATACTTCTTGTAGAGTGAGTTGTAACGAACTTCTGCCTTGAGGAATTCGAAGAAGTCTGCTGTAGGCTCCTTGGAATCGAGAGTGAAAGGATTCTTGCCTTCTGCTGCGAGTGAAGGGTTGAATCTGAAGAGGTGCCAGTAACCGCACTCAACAGCCTGCTTCTCTCTGAGCTGAGCAACCTTGAGGCCGCCCTTGATACCGTGGTTGATACAAGGTGCATAGCAGATTACGAGGGAAGGTCCATGGTAAGCTTCTGCTTCTGTGAATGCCTTGATGAGCTGGTTCTTGTCAGATCCCATAGCAACCTGAGCAACGTAAACGTAGCCGTAGCTCA
>JAEEGJ010003480.1_pt1 | contig 60370 bp, 40 predicted proteins | sample 8958761 | NCBI WGS metagenome assembly JAEEGJ01 (sample SAMN16246546, study PRJNA631951) | gut metagenome | biome: gut microbiome; feature: rumen; material: RS-attached | host: Bos | place: Iran: Karaj | collected 2018-10 | reverse complement strand
GACAAGATTTTCTTGAAATATCTGTCAGATGGCAGCCTGGTTGCCGAAGAACAGGTTGGAATTTATGCGGCCAACTACAAAATTGCCGTTTTGATGACCATTTTCATTCAGATGTTCAACTATGCGGCCGAACCGTTCTTCTTCAAAAAATCGCTCGCAAAAGACGCCAAAGAGTCGTACAGCGTTGTGATGGACTATTTCGTCATTTTCTGCCTGCTGATTTTCCTGATGGTCACAATGTATATCGATATATTTAAATACTTCATTGGCAGTGAGTTCCACGAAGGACTCGATATCGTTCCTGTTGTTCTTCTGGCCAATATGTTCCTTGGAATTTACTACAACCTTTCGGTTTGGTACAAAATCAATAATAAAACCTACTGCGGCGCGGTTATTTCTGTCATTGGAATGATTATAACGCTTGTAATGAACGTTTTACTCATTCCACGAATTGGCTATTGGGGTGCTGCCTGGGCAACCATTGCCTGCTATTTTGCAATGGTTGTGGTGTCGTACATTTGGGGCCACAAGGTTTATCCTGTTCACTATAGCGTTGGCAAGATTCTTTGCTACATTGCGCTTGCCATTTTAGTTCTTTGCGGCCGAAATTATATCACATTAAGCAATACTTTTGCTTCACTTTCAGTTAGTACATTGTTTATGCTGTCATATATTGGCATTTTATATTACTTTGAGCGGAAAAACATAAAGAAACTATTATGCGTGTAAAAATTATAAACAAATCGAATAACGCTCTGCCTGCTTATGAGACTGCAAGTTCAGCAGGAATGGATTTGCGTGCTTTTTTAGATTCTGATGTTGTGCTTAAACCTTTCGAGCGCAAACTCATTCCGACAGGTCTTTACATTGAGTTGCCCGATGGTTACGAAGCACAGATTCGTCCCCGCAGCGGCCTGGCCATCAAGAGTGGAATCACAGTTCTTAATTCGCCTGGAACCATCGATGCTGATTATCGTGGCGAGATTAAGGTGATTTTAATTAATCTTAGTAATCAAGATTTTACAATTAAGTCAGGCGAGCGTATTTGCCAGATGGTGATTGCCAAACACGAAAAGGCTGAGTTTATTGAAGTAGAAGAGATTAGCGAAACAGAACGCGGTGCAGGCGGTTTTGGTCATACAGGAAAGTAGATGAAGATTTTATTAAGAGTCGGATTATTTTTTTGGGCTTTTTTCATTTGCATAAGTTCATATTGCCAGGAAGAAGAGAACGAGTTGGAATCTATCTTCGGTGACGATATGACTTATACTTATAATCTGTTTGAAGCGGATAAGTATTTTAGCGAAGAAAACTATGAGTTGGCCGAAAGTTATTATCTGCTTTGCCTTAATCTGCAACCTGAAAATCCATTCTTATTCTATCGTTTAGCATCAATTTGTCTTCAAAGGAAAGACCTGACTGCTGCAGAGATTTATATTGATAAATGTTTGTCTTATAACAATACCAATGAATGGTACTTATATTTGGCAGGAAATATTTATGGGTATAGTGGACAATTAGATAAGGCAGAGAACATTTTCCAAAAACTGATTTCACTCAAACCGAACGAGTTTGATTTTTATGTTTGCCTTGCCGACGTTTACATCAAAGGAAACAAATTAAAAAAGGCCATAGCTACTTATGATTTGATTGAAAAAAAGTTTGGAATCGATGAAGCAATAGTAATCCAGAAGAAGAACATTTATCTGCAACTCAAAAACAAAAAGAAGGCTGAAAACGAGTTAGTAAAACTCATCAATTACTATCCGGAAGAAGTACAGTTCCAGCGAATTCTTGCCGATTTCTATTATCAATTAGGATATTTAGATAAAGCAATTTCGGCTTATAAGAAGATTTTGGCTGATAATCCGTCAGATGGTATTTCGCATATTGGACTTGCAGGTTGTTATCATTCTAAGTACGATATTGAGAATTTCTTCAATGAAATAACAGCCGGCTTTTCATCAACGATGGTGAATCTTGAAATTAAAATTTCGATTTTGATTGATATCACTCACGATCAGAAACTGATAAACGAGAACTTCGACAAAGTTTTTAATCTTTCAGAGTTACTTGTTAAGATTTATCCTGACGATCCAGATGCAAATACCATTTACGCTGATTTTCAAATGAATAAAGGCGATCTCTACATTGCTCGCCTTGCTCTTCAGAAAGTTATTGAAACTCGAAAAGACAAATATGCTATTTGGGAACATCTTTTGTTTATTGATAATCAGATGGCTGATTGGAATTCGTTGGTAAAACACAGTGCCGAAGCAATTGAGAATTTTCCAAATATTCCTTTGTTTTACTTTTTCAACGGAATCAGCAATTTTCAATTATCAAGATACCCAGAAGCCAAAAAATCATTAGAATTTGGTTATAGTATTCTTCCTAAAAACGATCCGTTATTATCTGATTTTCTAACTTTTATAGGCGAAGTTTATTATAAGTTGGATGATAAGGAAAAAGCATATTCCTATTTTGACAAACTTCTTGATACTGATCCAGGCAATTTGATGGTGATGAATAATTACAGTTATTATTTGTCGCTTGATAAAGCCAATCTTCAAAAGGCCCAGGAAATGTCTTTACAAACTATCCAGAAAGAGCCCGAGAACTCTACTTATCTTGACACCTATGCATGGATTTTATTTGAGATGAAACAATATTCCGAAGCATTGAAATACATAAAGAAGGCTGTTGATTTTGATTCAACGCGCAGTGGCGTCATTCTTGAACACTACGGCGATATTCTTTATTTCAACGACGATGCCGAAGGAGCCCTTGAACAATGGAAAAGAGTCAAAACAATAGGTAACGGAAGTGACAAACTCGATGAAAAAATTGTGTCAGGGAAGTATATTGAGTAGTATTCTGTTGCTTTTCCTTTTTTGTTCGTGTTCAAAAACTCACATAGGCTCACGGCAAATAACTGATTTTTCGAGTCTTGAAGCAAAAGTTAAAAAACAACATGACTTCAGGTCTTCCAACGTGTTGAAAATCAAATTTAAAACTGTAATTGAAACCGACGGCCGCGAAAACAAACTGACGTGTAGGATTTTTTCTTTTTCTGATACTTGCCTATATGTGAGTGTTATGTCTTCGTCTTTAGGAATCGAAGTTGCTCAGGCGCTCATGAAAACAGATTCAATTACTGTGATTAACAAGTATGAAAAAAACTATTTTTCAGGAACATATGCCGATTTTCGAAATGTTTTCGGTGCCGATTTCAAGGCCATTTATTCTTTTTTAACATCAACATACCTTTCCGACACTATTTCTTTCAACAGTTCAAATACCAATTACCAGCCTAACTTCAATCGATTTATAGTGAACACCACTTTATCTGAAAACTCAAATAAATCGTTTGTGACAACGATTTTTGACGGATATGGTAATCTTGCCAGCACTGAATATAAATCGTATAATGGCGATATTTTTAGGGCTATTTATTCTAATTTTGCGTTGAGTTATGGATTTCCTGCAGAATTGGTTTTAACATCAGTTGTGAAAGGAAAAAAGAACGAGATTAAAATTTTGTTTGAAAACGTAAGTGTGGTTAATGGAAGTCTTCCGGACTTAAATTTAAAGGTTGATAAATATAAACGCGTAAGTTTTTGATAATGTTTAGGTTGTTTCTTTCATCGATTTTACTGATGGCATTTCTGCCGACGTTTTCTCAGTCGCGTTCCGACCTTGAAAAACGAAAGAAGGAAAACGAGAAGGAAATCAGTTATACCAATGAACTTATTGCCAAAACAGAAAAAAACAAGACAGCATCTTATAACAAACTTTTGCTGATAAACAGCAAGATAAAAAGTCGTGAAAAAGTTATTGGTGATATTAATTCTGAAATATCATTAATCGATGGAAACATTAAAGTTCAGCAGGAATTAATTGATGAACTTAACAATGATTATGAGAAACTTAAAAGCGAGTATGCACGTGTGATATCGTTTTATTACAAAAATCGAAGCAATTATGATCGCATAATGTTCATCTTGGCTTCTGAAAGCGTAAACACAGCATTCAACCGCATTAAACATCTTCAACAGTACAGCGAATATCGTACTTCCCAGGCTCGTCAGATTGTTGAAACGAAAATTGAAATTGAAAAGCAACTTGCCCAACTCGATAGTATGAAGTCAGAGAAGAAACTGCTGCTTAGGGAACAGATGACTGAAACAAACGAGTTGAAAAAGGAAAAATCAGACCAAAACAAGATAATCCAAAAACTTGAAAAAGAAAAAGTTGAGTTAAAGAAAAAACTTGATAAGCAAATTAAACTCGCCAGTGAACTGCAGCATGCTATCGAAAAAGTGATTGCCGAAGAGTTGGCAAAAGCAAATTCGAAGAAAAAGTCACCAAATGTTTTCCAACTTACACCCGAAGAACAAAAACTTGCCAATACATTCGCAAGTAACAAGAAAAAGTTGCCATGGCCTACAGAACGTGGTGTAATTACAGGTTTTTTTGGCGAGAACCCGCACCCTGTATTGAAAGGTGTTTTTGTTAGAAATGACGGTATTGATATTTCAACTACTGAAGGATCTTATATTCGTTCGATTTTTGATGGAACAGTGACCCGTGTTTTTGTTATTCCGGGCGCGCATACAACCGTCATTATACGTCACGGAAATTATCTTTCAGTATATTCAAATCTTTCAGAAGTATTTGTTAAACAGGGCGATAAAGTTTCAACAAAACAGATGATTGGCAAAATTTATACTGACAAGGAAGAAGAAGGAAAATCTGTGCTTCAGTTCCAGATTTGGAAGGAAAATCAAAAACTCAATCCCCAAGAGTGGTTAGCAAGTTCAAAGAATGGATGATACTGTTGGATTGTTCAAACAGCGGCTCGACAAATTCATCGATAAACACTATAAAAGTTTGTTGATTAAAGGTTTATGTTCCTTTTTATCAATTACAGTAGCAACTCTTATTCTATTTTCATCTTTAGAACTTTTATTTGAACTCTCTTCATTTGCCAGGCTTTTTCTATTAGTTCTTTTCGTTCTATTAACACTTTCAGCCTTCTTTTATTTTTTGTTGGTTCCTTCATTCCGTCTTTTTGGCATTTTGCCACGAATGTCTTATGCAGAAGCCTGCAAAATCATTCAAAGTAAAGATGTTGCATTAAAAGACATTCTTACAAACATAATCGAGTTGTCAAGTTTACCCAAGTCCGATTTGGTCAACGCCAGCATTGAACAAAAAATAAAATTGACCAACGAAATCAACTTTACAACCTATGTTAGTTACCAGTCAAAGAAACATTTTGTCGTTTGTGCTCTGTCTTTGATTTCATTAATTATTTGTGTTTTATTTGCCCCAAATTTATTCAAAACGGGGTTTTTAAATATAGTCCATTTTCAAAGACAAACCGCTGAAAATCAACAATTTTCTATATATATTGATGAGTCAAAACTTTCTGTTGAGCAAGGAAATGACTTATTGATTGAAGCAACAGTGAAAGGCATATCCGTTGCCGATGAAATGTTTGTCAAGTTTCACGTAAATCTGAATGTTATGCAAAAAGTCAACGATTCGTTGTTCGCATATACATTCAAAAACGTCAACAATAGTTTTTCTTTCAGTTTAACGTATAGCAACAAAGAATCTAAAAACTACAATGTCAAAGTATTAAAAGTCCCGACAGTAAATGATTATTATACAGAAATTTACCATCCAAAATATACCAACATCAAAGACACAATTGTCAAAAACCAAAATATTTTAATTGTTCCACAAGGAACATTCTTAAAGCAAATATTTTCGGGTTTGAACATCGATACCTTAACCGTTCTTTCTTTAAAGGATTCTTCTTTCTTTACACTTCCGGGCGTGAACAATTACACTTTCGAAACCAAAGTTTTCTATAACGATAATTACAGGGTTGTTCTATCAAATACTGACATTAAACGAAACTTCATCGATTTTAAATTAGTTTCAATACCTGATGAGTATCCACAAATATCAGTTTCAAAAATCGAAGAACAAACAGGCGTCTCTTTCAATGGTTCAATTAAAGATGACTATGGCTTTACAAAACTGCTGCTTTACGTTTCGTCTGAAGGTTCGAATGATACTCTTCAAATACCGATTTATAACAATATTACTTCGCAACAGATTTTTTACAACTATCAAACAAACATCAGTTCTGACATTTATGACAAGCCGGTTTCGTTTTGTTTTGAATTGTATGATAACGATGGTGTGAACGGCCCCAAGAAAGTTAGGTCTGAAATTCTCGACTATGTTGTCAAATCAATTTCAAACCAGACGGCAGATAAGGAAGAAAAGTATTCGGATTTGTTTACCAGACTTGAATTGACCAAGCAGTTATCGGAAGAAATAGAATTTGAAATTGCAGAGTTGCGCCGAAAGTTGTTAAATGACAATCTCACTGAGTGGGAAAAGAAAAGTATGCTGCAACAAATCAATAATAAGACCAATCAGTTGCAGGATTTGTTGAACAATATTTCTAAAGACCACAAATCACTTGAAAATTCTTTTAATAACAGCCAGCAAATTATTGAAAAACAAAATATTATTTCTGAATTGCTTAATAGTTTGATTGACGATGAACTTAAACAGATCTTGAAAGAAATAAGTGAATTGGCAGCCGAAAAACAGCAGAACTACAACGTTTTATCTGAAGACTTAAAAAAGGATTTCGGCAATTTTGAAAAAGAAGTTGATAAGAATATTGAGTTATTGAAGAAGCTTAAAATCGAAGAAAACATCTCACAACTTGCTGATAATTTGAATGTTTTGTCCGAAAAACAGAATCAAATTTCAAATCAATCCGGCGCCGATTCTGTCAAAAGTGAGTTGAACAAGCAAAAAGAGTTTTTCAATGATTTGAAAGACCAGTATCAGAAACTGACAGAAGACAATAAATCGCTTGAGCGCCCTTATAAAATCAATAACTTTGATAATGAATTTAACCAAATTGACAGCAATTTCGATATTGAAAACCAACAACTTGATGACAACAACACACAAGATTTTGAAAAATCAGCAAAGGATAACTCTAACCAGATTAAGCAACTTTCCGAGAATTTGAAGCAGATGTTTGAATCAAGCAAAGCCGAGTCCGACGCCGAAGATGCCGATGATTTACGTCAGATTTTGGACAATTTGTTCGAAGTTTCTTTTGCTCAGGAAGAGATCATAACCACTTATGAGCGTGTCAATTTTTCAAACCCGCTCTATCAAGAGAGAATTCTTGCTCAGTCACAGTTAGTCGAAAACTTCAAAATCGTCCGTGACAGTTTATACAATCTTTCCCGTCGTACAATTTATCTTGGTAATCACATCTCGAAGGCGGCCTTTATGATCGAAGATGGCATGATGGAATCGTGTTTGCAACTGCAGGAACGCAACACATCAAAAGCCAATCGCAGTCAGCGCGATGCTCTAAAAAATGCTAATGATTTGATACTCATACTATCTGAATCACTAAATAACATTGAAAACAACGCATCAGGTTCCGGCGGAAAGTCTACCAAGAAACGCAAACCGAAACCTAAACCCGAACAGCAGCTCTCGGAAATGCGCAGCGCACAGGAATCAATGAAAAACCAGCTGCGCGATCTGCTCAACCAAATGAAGTCAGGCGAGTCGGAAGCCACAAACCGAGAATTGGCTAAAATGTTGATGCAAAACGAAATATATCAGCAAATGCTTGAACAAATGATGCGAAACGCTGACATCGACGGCCAAACGGCCAAACTTTTGCAGGAAGCAAAAAAACTTATGGAAAAATCACACACAGAATTTGCCAATAAAAAGCTGTCTATTCAGACCGTAATGCGTCAGCAAAACATTGTAAATAAGCTACTTGACGCTGAAAACGCAGAGACCGAACGTGACACTGACGACAAGCGCGAATCGACAACTGCAAAAAATATTGATGGAAAAACACCTAAAAATTTCCAAGAAGACATTACTTTTGAAAAAAATATGGATGTTTTAAAACAAACAAATTTGAAACTTAATTCGTTTTATAAGGCAAAATTTGATGAATACCTTAACAGCGTAAACAACGTGAGCAATGAATAAAGAATTGGTAATTAAGTCGAAACTTGAGAATATGTCGCTCGTCGAAAACTTCATCGATGAAGTTTCGGTTTGTTTGTCCATTGTTTCTGACTTGTATGGTAACTTGTTGATATCAACAATCGAAGCTGTCACAAACGCAATTGTGCATGGAAACAACAGCGACCCCGAAAAACTCGTGCATATTGATTTGGTTAGCGATGACAAGAAAATTGATGTGACCATAACCGATGAAGGCCAAGGTTTTGACGTCAACATTGTCCCCGACCCAACAAAACCCGATTATATCGAGAAACCAAACGGACGTGGCATCTTCCTGATGAAAAACCTTGCCGACGACGTTAAATTTGACAAAAACGGCTCTGTCGTAACTCTAACATTCAATTTTTAAAGTGGTAAATTTCTTTTTTGAAGACACAGACGAGTTTGAAATCAACAAACCCGAAGTCGAAAAAAACATCGAAAAGCTTGTAACCAACGAGAATAGAATTCTTGGCGACGTTAATTATATTCTCTGTTCCGACGCTTACCTGCTCGACATTAACCGTCAATATCTGAATCACGACTACTACACCGATGTGATTTCCTTTGATTATTGCGAAGAAAACGTCATTTCCGGCGATATTTTCATCAGTGTTGACACTGTTGCCGACAATGCTAAAGAGTACGGCACAACCTTTGAAAATGAGCTTGAGCGAGTTATGATTCACGGTGTGCTTCACTTTGTCGGCTACAACGACAAGTCTGACGACGAAGTGAAGGTGATGCGCGCAAAAGAGAACCAGTATCTATCTTTATTCAAATAGGCAATGCTTCCCGAGTACGATGTTATTGTGGTTGGTGGCGGACACGCAGGGTGTGAAGCCGCCGCCGCGGCAGCCAATATGGGTTCTAAAACCCTTCTGATAACCATGGATATGACCAAATTTGGTTGTATGTCGTGTAATCCGGCCATTGGCGGAATTGCAAAAGGCCAGATTGTGAAGGAAATCGACGCCATGGGTGGATACACCGGCATTGTCACCGACAAATCAGCTATCCAATACCGTATGTTGAACCGCTCAAAAGGCCCTGCCATGTGGAGCCCGCGGGCCCAGTGCGACCGCTCACTCTTTTCTCTCGCTTGGCGCGAAATGCTCGAAAATACACCGAATCTCGATTTGTTCCAAGACTCGGTTGTCGAGTTGATAACCCAATCGGGACGTGTGGCGGGTGTTAAAACACAAATCGGGTTTGAGTTCAAATCGCGGACGGTTGTGCTAACTAACGGTACTTTCCTGAACGGACTGATGCACATCGGGCGCACACAGTTTGTTGGTGGCCGTTATTCTGAACTGCCGTCGCTCGGGCTGACCGAAAACTTGGTGAAGCTCGGTTTCGAAACCGGCCGAATGAAAACAGGAACACCCGCCCGAATCGACGGACGCACCATCGATTTCAGCAAATGCACCGTCCAGGAAGGCGATGCTGACCCCTATTTTTTCAGCTATTCAACCGAAAAACCTTATCACGACCATCAAATTCCGTGCTACATAACACGCACAAATACAGCTGTGCACGATGAGTTACGTAAAGGATTTGACGAATCACCCATTTTCAATCATACCATTGTTGGTGTGGGGCCGCGCTATTGCCCCAGCATCGAGAGCAAGCTCGTCACATTCAGCGACAAGGACTCTCACCAGCTTTTCCTTGAACCGGAAGGCTTCAGCACACACGAATATTACATCAACGGTTTTTCATCGTCGCTGCCGTGGCAGGTGCAGTATGATGCCATTCACAAGATACCGGGACTCGAAAATGCAAAGATTTATCGTCCGGGATATGCAATTGAATATGATTACTTTCAGCCCACGCAACTAAAAGCAACACTTGAAACAAAAATCATTGCCGGTTTGTTCTTTGCCGGCCAGATAAACGGCACCACCGGATACGAAGAAGCCGCCGCTCAAGGATTGATGGCCGGCATCAATGCCCATCTTCAGTGCGCGGGTGCCGAGCCGTTTGTCTTGAAACGCGACGAAGCCTACATCGGCGTCCTTATCGACGACCTTATCTGTAAAGGTGTTGACGAGCCATACCGAATGTTCACCAGCCGTGCCGAGTATCGCATGCTGCTTCGCCAGGACAACGCCGACGAGCGCCTAACCGAAAAATCCTACAATATTGGTCTTGCCCGCCGTGAGCAGCTCGACCGCTACTTTGCCAAGCGCGATGCCATTGAATCGTTGGTGGCTCATCTGTCAACAACCAACATCCGGGCAGAGCAGGCCAACAAGTTCCTTGCGGAGCACGACAGCTCACCAATAACCGAAAGCGTCAAATACTCACAAATATTGTCGCGCCCAAACATCCAGCTCACCGACATGATCGGCAGCATCGAGCAGCTCTCAACGTTTGTTGGAACCAGCCGCGATGTGTTGGAAGGCGCCGAGTTCAAAATCAAATATTCCGGTTATATCGAGCGCGAGAAGAACAACGCCGACAAACTCAAGAAACTCGAGAACCTGCGCATCCCCGAAGGCTTCGACTACTCAAAGCTGCAATCCATAACCACCGAAGCACGCAGCAAACTTGCGAAGTACCAGCCGGCAACCATCGGCCAGGCATCTCGCATTTCCGGTGTAAGCCCCAACGACATCAACGTCCTGCTCGTCTATTTCGGACGATAATGTTCCACGTGAAACATTTATTTTAGGTAATAGCACACATTTTACTGATACACAAACATTTATCCATAAATAAACAAGATTTTTTATTGTGGAACCGTAGGGACGTGGTGTGCCGCGTCCGAATTAAAACAACAAACCACCGTAGGGACACGATTCATCGCGTCCGTATAAAACCGCCCCGATAGCTATCAGGGCCCCAACGCCCTGCGTCCGAAAAAAATAAATCTTTGTAAAAACACCCCCATAAATCATTGAAAATCATATTGTAGAGACGGTGCATGCACCGTCTCTACGCCATTTCAACCCACCACACATTTTTTAATCCAACGCCATTCATACAAATATTTTTCTATTTTTACCAGACTAAACCATTATCTGATTCTAACAAAAACGCATATAAATCACTAAAATTCAAATAAATGAAACGCATTTTCTTATTCTTATGCACCGCAATGCTCACCGCACAGGCATTAGCAGAAAGTTTTACAGTTGGCGCATTTATGTATATTATAATCGACGGGAACAATGTCTCTATAGTTAGTTTGGCCACACTTACAGGTACTCTTAATATTCCTTCAACAGTCAAAAACGGCAGTACGACTTATACTGTAATAAGAATCGAAAGAAGTGCGTTTTCAGGTTGCAGCGGTCTGACATCAGTTAGCATACCCAATACCATAAAAAGTATTGATGGATCAGCGTTTTCAGGTTGCAGCGGCTTAACAGCAGTCACCATCCCCAATTCTGTTACAAGCATAGGCAGTTCTGTGTTCGATGGTTGCAGCAAATTGACAGCTATAAATGTGGAAAGTGCCAACACAGAATATACATCCGAAAACGGTGTTTTGTTCAATAAGGACAAAACCACTATCGTATGTTGCCCTACAGGTAGAACAGGAACATATACCATTCCCAATTCTGTTACAAGCATTGGCGACCATGCGTTCGATGGTTGCAGTGGCCTGACATCAGTCACCATTCCCAATTCAGTTACAAGCATTGGCAGCTCTGCGTTTTCAGGTTGCAGCGGCCTGACATCAGTCACCATTCCCAATTCAGTTACAAGCATTGGCAGCTTTGCGTTCCGTGGTTGCAGCAACCTGACATCAGTCACCATTCCCAATTCAGTTACAAGCATTGGCAGCTCTGCGTTCCGTGGTTGCAGCAACCTGACATCAGTCACCATTCCCAATTCTGTTACAAGCATTGACGGCTATGCGTTCAATGGTTGCAGCGGCCTGACATCAGTCACCATTCCCAATTCTGTTACAAGCATTGACGGCTATGCGTTCAAAGATTGCAGCAGCCTTACAACAGTCACCATTCCCAATTCAGTTACAAGCATTGGCAGCTCTGCGTTCGAAGGTTGCAGCGGCCTGACATCAGTCACCATTCCCAATTCAGTTACAAGCATTGGCTACGCTGCATTCTCTAATTGCAGCAAATTGACAGAAATAAATGTGGAAAGTGCCAACACAAACTATACATCCGAAAGCGGTGTTTTGTTCAATAAAGACAAGACAACTATTGTATGTTACCCTGCAGGTAAAACAGAAACAACATACACCATCCCCAATTCAGTTACAAGCATTGGCAGCTCTGCGTTCGCTTATTGCAGCGGCCTGACATCAGTCACCATTCCCAATTCTGTTACAAGTATTGGCAATAGTGCGTTCTATGGTTGCAGCGGCCTGACATCAGTCACTATTCCTAATACAGTTACAACCATTGGTAGTAGTACATTCTCTCATTGCAGCAACTTGACAACAGTCACCATCCCCAATTCTGTTACAAGCATTGGTACAACTGCTTTCTATTATTGCGGTAGCCTAACATCTGTTGCTATTCCTAATTCGGTAACAAAAATTGAGTCTTCAGCGTTCAATTGCAGCGGTCTTACAACAGTCACCATCCCCAATTCTGTTACAAGCATTGGCAACTATGCGTTCAAAGATTGCAGCGATCTGACTTCGATAGCCTACGATGGTACAAGCCAGCCTTCCTTTCCAAAGTCTGCTTTTGCGAATGTTAACATTTCGATTCCTATATGTGTGCCAGCTGAATATTCTTCAAGTACATGGTGTGGTTTCTCTAACTTGATTAAAGGACACGCAAAAGTAACAGATCATGCCGTTTCCGCAACTTGCTCTGAATCGGGCTTAACAGAAGGTTCTCATTGCTCAAAATGCGGAAGGATTTTTGTTGCTCAAGAAGAAGTTGCCGCTTTAAACCATGACTACGATATACCGACATATATTTGGACAGATAATGGCAGTGCTTGCATGGCAACTGCCGTATGCAAACGAAATGCAGAACATGTTAAAACAGTTCTTGCGGTAGTTTCTAGTTCGGTAACAACGACTGCAACTTGCGAGAGTAAAGGGATAACAACATACACAGCAACATTCGCAGATAATTTGTTTTCAACCCAGACAAAGGAAGTTATGGATGTGCCAGCTAACGGCCACATTGCAGATAGTGTTGAATTCGAGAACATAACAGCTGCAACTTGCACTAGTAACGGGGGAGTACAATTGGTATTTTACTGTTCTGTTTGCCAAGAAGAGTTAAACCGCAAAACAGTAGAATTTCCCGCCACCGGCCATATTTATGGCACAACAATCACCACCCCAACCTGCACCACAGATGGTTACACAACCCACAGCTGCTCGATATGCAGCGATACTTATTATTCAGACACTGTACCGGCCACCGGCCACAAAGCCGACAGCATAGTGTTTAAGAACGTTGTAGCAGCCACCTGCACCGCCACCGGTTCAAAAGATTCAGTGGTTTACTGCACAATCTGCCAAAGCGAGTTGCTGCGCGAGACTAAAGAGATTCCGGCCAAAGGCCACATTGAAGTAGTAGACGCCGCCGTGGCCGCAACCTGCATCGCAGCAGGCAAGACTGAAGGCAAGCATTGCTCGGTTTGCAATGCGGTATTGGTGGCGCAGGAAGAAATCCCCGCATTGGGCCACGAGTTCAAAACCTACACATTCGACAACAACGCCACCACCGAAGCCGACGGCACCGAGACGGCCACCTGTGAGCGCGGCTGCGGTGCAACCGACACCCGCACGGCCGCCGGCACCAAGATAGCCACAACACCCGAGAAGGGCACGGCAGTTTCAGACGCTGCCGCCACCGCCATCAGCATCTACACGCAGAATAATGTGATTGTTGTTGAGAACGCGCAGGATGAAATCAGCGTTTATGATGTCATGGGACGCCTTGTATGTAGAGACGTTGCGCGCAACGTCTCTACGGAAATAACCGTCACCACCCCCGGCATTTACATTGTCAAGGTAGGCGTCACCACCAAACGCGTGATGGTGAACGATTGATTTAAATGATTGACAATAAATATTGTAGAGACGGTGTACGCACCGTCTCTACGTGTTTAAATAGGTTTCAATCATTTCCGTTCACAAATTCCCCTATCTTTGTTCCATTTTAAGGCACGATGGAACAGGTCAATCATCCATATTCGTACAAACGCGGTGAGCATTTGAAACTGCGCAAGGCCATTGAAATGGTTTTTGCGCAGAACAATGTGCTGCGCTCGGGACCAATCAAACTGATTTTTGCCGTTGAGCCGGCCGAAACATTCAGCTATCAGGTTGGTTTTGTGGCACCTAAAAAAATCCACCATTTCGCCGTCGACCGCAACCGCAACAAGCGTCTGATGCGTGAAGCGTTCCGGCTCAACAAGCACATTCTCACCGGCCGCATGGGCAACAAAACAGCCAAACTGTCGTTTTTGCTTGTGGCGCAAAACAGCCGGCCGATGTCGTTCGCCGATGTTGAATCGGCTGTCAGACAATTACTTGCCCGTTTATCGGAAAAAGTGGATGGCGGCAGCACAGAATCGTGAGTATGTTATAATTTTGTAAATCACAACAGAAATGAATTTTAAAATGAGAAAACCAGGGGTTAAATTGAAGATAGCAGCGATTGCGGCAATTGTGGCAGCGCTGACCATAGGATTTTCAAACACGGGCGACAGAGATTTCGAGATTTCTAAAAACCTTGACATTTACCACACATTGTTTCGCGAACTGTCAATCTATTATGTCGATGAGATTGATGCCGGCGATTTGGTGAAGAAGAGTATCGACGAGATGCTGAAGACTCTCGATCCCTACACCGAATTCATACCCGAAGCAGCAATTGAAGACTTCCGTTTTATGACCACCGGACAATATGGCGGCATTGGTGCCTATATCGACAACAAAGAAAAATATGTTGTGATTACCGAGCCCATACCCGATGGCCCGGCCGAAAAAGCAGGTATAAAAGCGGGTGACATCATTAAGGAAATCGATGGTCGCGATATTGCCGACATAAAATCTGACGATGTGAGCGAAATGCTAAAAGGTGAGCCCAAATCGAAAGTGACGCTTACTATCGAAACACCGTTCACCGGACAGTTGCGTAAGGTCGACATCATTCGTCAGAAAATCACAGTCAAAAGCGTGCCGTATTACGGAATGGTGGGCGACGGCATTGCCTACATCTATCTTAAAAATTTCACCGAAAACTGCAGTCAGGAAGTGAAAGATGCTCTGCTCAATCTGAAGAAAGACAACCAGATAAAAGGCATAGTACTTGATTTGCGCAGCAACCCGGGCGGACTGCTCAACGAAGCCGTTGCCATTTCGAACATGTTTGTCGAAAAGGGTAGCGAGATTGTGAGTACAAAGGGAAAGGTAAAAATGTGGAACAAAACATATTATGCCACTAGCGATCCGCTAGATACTCAAACGCCTTTGGCTGTGCTAGTCAACAGCCTTTCGGCATCTGCTTCCGAGATTGTGTCGGGCGTGATCCAGGACCTTGACCGTGGTGTGATTGTGGGAACACGAAGTTTTGGAAAAGGCCTTGTGCAAACCACACGCGACCTGAGTTACAACACCAAACTCAAACTCACTACCGCCAAATACTACATTCCGAGCGGCCGTTGCATTCAAGCACTCGACTACTCGCACCGGAACAAAGACGGTAGCGTTGGCAAGGTGCCCGACTCGCTGATTACAAAATTCCAGACACGTGCCGGCCGCGATGTGTACGACGGTGGTGGCGTTCTGCCCGACATCAAATTTGAACCTGAAGAGATGAGCAACATCGCTTACAGTCTTTACAAAAAAAGGCTGATTTTCGATTTTGCCACATTGTATGCTCAAAAGCATCAGTCGATTTGCGAGCCCGACAAATTCCGTATCACAGATGAAGATTTTGCTGATTTCACCAACTTCCTATCCGATAAAAGTTACGACTATACGCTTGAAAGTGAAAAGATTATAGCCGATCTCGAAAAAATAATCAAACAAGAAAATCATAGTAATTCGGTCGACAACGAACTTGAACAGTTGCGTGCGAAACTCTCTCATAACAAGGAAGATGACTTGCAACAGCAAAAGGCTGAAATCAGTTTACTGCTTCAGGAAGAGATAGTGGGCCGATACTATTATCAGAAAGGCCGATCTATTGCCCAGATGCAGATGGATTCAACGCTTTTCAAGGCAGTGGCAGCACTCAACGATCCGGTGGAATACTATCGGTTGCTGTCGCCGCAAAACAAAGATAATCAGCAAGAAAAATAACAATAACAACCAATTTGAGAAATGAGTAAACTGAAAATATTATCGATCGCACCTGAGCCGCTCTGTCCGCCTATTTCAGGTGACCAGAAAGGCGTTTTCGGTTATCTGAACGCCTTGGGGCGCATAGCCGAACTCACGGTGATAACAGGCGTCGGGTCAACCACACCCGAATGTTCGTTCGAACTGCGGCCCATTGTTCCACGTTCGGCATTCCGCCGCATTTCACGCGTCAACTACAAGATAATCTACGACCAGGTGCTTGAACTCAAGCCCGATGTGATTATTCTTGAGCAGCCGGTTCTTGGTTGGATGGGAACGCTGTCGAAAAAAACAGGCGTTCCGGTGTTTATTCATTCCATCAATATCGAATATCTCAGGTCGATGGCCACGGGAAAATGGTGGTGGCCGGCCATGTTTGAGTGGGAACGGTTTGCTATGAAAATGGCAAAAGGCGCGTTTTTCACCACCGACCAGGACCGTCAGATTGCCATCAACAAATTCAATCTCAGCCCCGATAAATGCCACCTGAAACCTTACGGCATTGAGCAGACGCAGTTGCTAACGCCGACAGCAGGCGAGCGGGAACAGGTGCTCAAGCGTCATGGCATCGACCCGTCCGACAAGATTTTCATGTTTTTCGGCGTGCTGAAATATCTGCCCAGCGTTGAGTCGCTGTCCATCATCATCGACGAAATCAGCCCGCGGCTTAAGAAACTGATGGGCAACCGCGGCTACAAGGTTCTTATCTGCGGCGGCGGTCTTTCGAAAGAGTATCAGGCTCGCTTCAACGAACTCAAAAAGAACGATATAGTTTATGCCGGTTTTGTCGACGACATCAACGAGTACATCCGCAGTTCCGATGTGATTATGAATCCGGCGCTGCAGAGCGGCGGCATCAAATCGAAGGTGATAGAAGCCATTGGGCAGAACCGTCCGGTGGTTTCAACATCGCTCGGCGCCATTGGCATCGACACCACTGTGTGCGGCAACAAGCTGCAGGTGGTGGTCGACAACAATTGGGATATGTTCGCCAGCAGCCTTGTCAATGCCTTGTCGCTCACCGGCGACACCCCGCAGGCTTTTTTCAATAAATACAGTTGGGAAGGCATTGCGCAAAACATGTACGACATTCTTAAAACATCGATTTAATACCGAAAACAGATGCACGACTTTTTCGACCAGGTTTTTATGCGAAACAGCATCGGTCAGTGGCTCACCGCTGTGGCATTTGTGGTTGGCGCATTTGTTGCGAGCCACATTCTGCTTTGGATTATCCGTCACATTGTCAAAAAGATAGTTAAGCGCACACCGCCCAAAATCGACGATATGATTGTTGAAGCCATCGAGAAGCCGGTGGCTGCTGTGGTGATGCTCATCGGCCTTAAGCTCGCCCTGCAGGAACTGACGCTTCCCGCCCGTGTCAACACGTTCACCATGCGCGCCTACATCATGCTGATGGTGTTGGGCCTGACATGGTTCCTGTCGCGGTTGGTGTCGCAAATAATAGGCGGCTACCTGCGGCCGTCAGTGTCGAAAAAACTGCCAGGCAAACGTGCCGACAAGCAGATGATACCGGCTGTTAAACGCTCGGTGCAGACCATCATTTGGGGCGTGGGTATTGTTGTGGCGCTCAGCAATTCGGGCTACGATGTGAAGGCGTTGGTGGCCGGCTTGGGATTGGGCGGCTTGGCGTTGGCCTTGGCTGCCAAAGACACGGTGACCAATATTTTCGGCGGCATCACCATCTTCTTCGACAAGCCGTTCCGCATCGGCGACCGCGTCCGCGTGAGCGGCTACGACGGCTACATTGTGGCTGTCGGACTGCGCAGCTTCCGGCTTTCCACTCTAGAAGGCACCGAAGTGGTAATTCCGAGCGCCGTGATTATCGACAATGTTGTCGAGAACGTGTCGCGCGAGCCTGCGCGTCGCGTGGTGCTCGAGTTGGGGCTCACCTACGACACCACCCCCGACCAGATGCGCCGCGCTATGGAAATACTCAAAGAAATAGCCGCGCAGAATCCAAATCTCGAGAAAAACAACACCACTGTCTATTTCAACACCTTTGCCGATTTCTCAATAAACATCAGCTTTATCTATTTCATAATCAAAGGAAAAGATGTTTTTGAAACGCAGAGCGAAGTGAATCTCGAAATTCTTGAGCGCTTCAATGCCGAAGGTCTGAACTTTGCCTTCCCAACACAAAGCCTGATTGTCGAGAACATGCGCGGAAATATTGATGTTAAAAACATAAAAAACTAAAAATGAGCGATAAACAGCTAATCATTGCAATCGATGGTTTCTCTTCGTGCGGTAAAAGCACTGTGGCAAAGGAACTTGCGCGCAAATTAGGATATATATATGTTGACACCGGCGCCATGTATCGTGCTGTCACTCTTTATTGTATGCGTAACAGCATTATCGATGCTGACGGCAATGTTGACGAGCCGAGACTGAAACATGAGATTGAAAACATTGGCATCACATTCACATACGACAAGCAGACGGGCGTCAACACCACTTGGCTCAACGGCGAATGTGTTGAAGACGAAATCCGCCGCATCGAAGTGTCGAACAAGGTGAGCTACGTGAGCCGCATCGATTTTGTGCGCACCCAGATGGTGAAACTGCAGCAGCAGATGGGCCGCAAGGGTGGCATTGTGATGGACGGCCGCGACATTGGCACGGTGGTGTTCCCCAACGCCGACCTGAAAATCTTTATGACGGCATCGCCCGAAGTGCGTGCGCAGCGCCGCTACGACGAACTGACCGCCAAAGGCGAAAAAGTAACTTTCGACGAGATTCTTGAAAACGTGAATCAGCGCGACTATATCGACCAGCACCGCGAAGTGTCGCCACTCAGGCAGGCCGACGACGCGCATGTGGTCGACAACAGCCAGATGACGCGCGACGAGCAGTTTGCTGTAATCCTTCAGTTGGTAGAAGAAGCCAAAGCGGCAAAGAAATAAAGGCAATAATTTGTATGAAACAAAAATATTGCGAATCAAGTATTTGTCTGAAAGACAATATTTTCATAACCGCGGGTAAGCGAAGCGCAACCCGTGGTAGCGTAAGTATAGAAAGCCAGTCTGAAAGACTGAACCTTTATAAGATTCACTCTTTCAGAGTGATGTTTTTTGCAGTGTTTCAACCGGCGGCTGCGCTGCGCTTGCGGCCGGTTATGCAAATCACGTCTTTCAGACGTTTTTTAAAAAACAGTATCTCGTTTTGAAGTAAATAATCGAATAGCATTAAACTATTAGTTACGATAACCACAATCATACCATTGCAAATCAATGAACAATAGCGAAAACATTGAGATTTCCATCGACCCCGAGTCGGGTTTCTGCTTTGGTGTGAAAAACGCTGTGACCAAGGCCACCGCCGAATTGGCCGACGGGAAGCCGCTCTACAGCCTTGGCGCAATGGTTCACAACCCCATTGAAGTGAACCGTTTGGCTCAGATGGGCCTTGTGGTGATTGATCATGAGCAGTTTGCCAGCCTGCACGACGCTAAAGTCATTTTTCGCGCTCACGGCGAGCCGCCGTCGAGTTATGCCAACTTGAAAAACCGCAACATAAAACTCATCGATGCCACCTGCCCTGTGGTGCTTCGGCTTCAGGAACGCATCAAATCGGCCTATCAGGCCATGTCGGAATGCGGCGGTCAAGTGGTGATTTTCGGCAAAAAGGGCCACGCCGAAGTGGTGGGGCTCATCGGCCAGACCAACGGGCACGCCGTGCTTGTCGAGTCTGAAGCCGACCTTGATAAAATAGACACCAGCCGCCCCATCGAGTTTTTCTCGCAGACAACCAAAGACATAGGCCTGTACATGAAGATGGTGAAAATTCTGAGCGAACGCGCCGCACAGTTCAATTGGCACGACACCATCTGCCGCCAGGTGGCCAACCGCGGGCCGCACCTGAAACAGTTTGCCGCACGGCACGAACTGATGGTTTTTGTCGGCGGGCACGACAGTTCGAACGCCAAAGCGCTTTTCGAGATGTGCCGCCAGGTGAACGCCAAATCGTTTTTCATTGAGAACATCGACGAGTTGAACCCCGATTGGTTCAGCGGCGTGAAAAGTGTCGGAATAAGCGGCGCCACATCAACACCGTCGTGGCTCATCATGGATGTGAAAACAACCATCGAAAAGTTTTGTCGACAATAAAGCCCGATTGGCAAAAATTTTGTTTCGATTTTGAAGCAGGGATTTTACTTTGCCTTAACAATTTTCGGATATTTGCTTTCGTATGAAACGGCTGATAACCATCGTTACTGTTTTGTGTTTGTGTGCTAGCAGTTTGCGTGCGCAGACAGTTGGCGTTGTGCTCAGCGGCGGCGGTGCCAAAGGCTTGGCTCACGTGGGCCTGCTCAAGGCGCTCGAAGAGAACAATATCCCAATCGACTACATCTGCGGAACATCAATTGGCGCCATCATCGGTTCGCTGTACGCCATCGGCTACTCGCCCGACCAGATGGCCGAACTGCTGCGTTCCGACGATTTTCTGCGTTGGTCGAAAGGCGACATGAGTCCCGAAGAGCAGTATTACTACAAGACCAAAATCGACGGTGCCGAATGGATAAGCATGCGCCTGAAACGCGACGGCTCGTCGGTGAGCCTTGTTCTGCCCACCAACATCATCGACCCTGAGCAGATGGATTTCCGCTCGATGCAGATTTACGCACAGGGCTCGGCTCGTGCCGATTACGACTTCAACAAACTGTTCGTGCCGTTCTTCTGCGTGGCTTCCGATGTGCACAACAACAAGCCGGTGATATTCACCAAGGGCAATCTGTCGCAGGCCGTGCGCGCTTCGATGACGTTTCCCGGATATTTCAAGCCGATGACCATCGACGGCGAACTGATTTTCGACGGCGGAATGCAGAACAACTTCCCGTCCGATATCATGAAGGAAAAGTTCAACCCCGATGTCATCATCGGCTGCACTGTGACCGAGAACCCCGAGAAACCCACCGACGACGACGTGTATCTTCTGCTGATGAATTTTTTCATGAAGAAATCGAACTTCACCATCCCGGGCGAAGGGGTGCTCATATCGCCTAAACTGAGCCAGTATAACCTTATGGATTTCGAGAAATTCGATGAGATTTCGGAAATCGGATACGTCGCCGCAAACGAGAAGATGGACTCGATTCGTGCTCTGATAACCCGCCGAGCAAACGCCGATTCGCTTGCCCGTCGCCGTGCCGAGTTTGTCGAAGGCAGCCCCAACTTGGTTTTTGGGGATGTGGTGGTTAAAGGTGTCGACGATTTGGCATCGGGCTACATCGAGCAGAGCATCAAGCGCGGCAAGGATACGTTCAGTTTCAAATCGCTCGAGAGCGGATATTTCCGGCTCACATCCGACAAGATTATCCAGTCCATCTATCCGCAGCCATTCTACAATAAAGAGACCGGCCATTTCGACCTTAATCTCGATGTGGCCGCAAAAAGATCTTTCAGCGTGAATTTTGGTGGAAACCTGTCGTCGGGAAACCGCAGTTTTGCACAGATTGGCGCCGAATACGTGTTCATGCACCGCAACATCTACACCGCCAACGCCAGCATCACGGCAGGGCAGTTCTACAATTCGGCCAACGCCGTGTTCCGTATCGATTTGTCGCCGCGTAGCATCATCAAAAAAATGCCGCCATATTTTGCCGATTTCCGTGCAGCCTATAATCGTTGGGACTATTTCAAAACCAGCAACGAACTCTTTTTCGACAGCGAAGCGCTCTCACAGGTCATTCACACCGACAAGTATGTGGGGCTCGACATTGGCGTGCCGGTTTACAACCGTGCCATTGCCACCATCGGTGCGTCGTTCGGAAGCATGTACTACAACTATTTCCAATCGACCAACATCACCAAGAACGACAACGCCGACGAAACCCTTATGAACTACTTCGATGTGAAGCTGAAGTATGAGTACAACATGCTGAACTACAGGCAGTACGCCAACAGCGGGCGGTTTTTCCTGTTCCAGGCCAGCTACATAATGGGCGAAGAGCAGTACAAGCCCGGAAGCACGGCCATTCCTTACGATGCGGCCAAGCGCGAGAACAATCACCGCGAATGGGCCAATGTGCGGTTGCATCACATCAAATACTTCAACATGGGCAAATACTTCAGCCTTGGTGTGCAGACAATAGCCAACATCAGCAACAAGCCGCAGTTTGCCAATAGCATCTCATCACTCTTGACATCGTACGCCTATGAGCCGTTTGCGCAGTGCCAGTCGCAGATACTTGAAAAATACCGTGCCAACCAGTGGGTGGGCTTCGGCCTGATGCCTATTCTGAACATCACCGAGAAAGTGCAGCTGCGAACCGAAGGGCACGTCTTCCAGCCGTACAAATACATCAGCATACAGAATTACCAGACCACCTTCAGCGAAGAATTCCCCACACCGCGATTCATGGCACACGCGGCTTTGGTATGGCACACACCCATCGGCCCGCTCGCCGCAACCGGCAGTTACTACTACAAAGAAGAAAAGCCGTTCCATTTCCAAATCAATCTCGGATACCTGCTGTTCAACCGCAAAGGGACAGATTGATTTTTCACAGCGCACCAAACCAATGAACCTGTAGGGACGCGATTCATCGCGTCCGCATCAAAAACCTGCAAACCACCGTAGGGACGTGGCGTGCCGCGTCCGCATAAAACGCAACGCTTGCGCCCGGTTATGCAGATAACGTCTTTCAGACTTTTTTTTGAAATATATAATTGCTTGCCAAACAATTATTTTTCTATTTTTACCCCAACTAACCATTATCCTATTCTAGCAAAACACACATAAACCACAAAAAATCATATAGATGAAACGCATTTTCTTATTCTTATGCGCCGCAATGCTCACCGCACAGGCATGGGCACAGTATTTTGATTTCTCTGCCGTAAGCAGCAGCGGACAGACACTTTATTATAAGAAAACGAGCGCCACTGAAGTTTCTGTAGTACTACCAACAAACCCATCATCAGGTACAAGTAATTATTATAGTGGCTATACAAAGCCATCGGGCGATTTGGTTATTCCGCAAACTGTTACTAACAACGGTGTAACATATTCAGTCACAAGCATAGGCGACCGTGCGTTCTATGGTTGCAGCGGCCTTACATCAGTCACCATCGGCAATTCGGTTACAAGCATTGGCACCGATGCGTTCCAATATTGCAGTAAATTGTCATCAGTCACCATTGGCAATTCGGTTACAAGCATCGGCGCCAAAGCGTTCTATAGATGTAGCGGCATTACATCAATAACCATTCCAAATTCTGTTACAAGCATTGGAATGGGGGCATTTAGTTTATGCCGAGGTTTAACTTCAATTACACTGCCTTTTGTGGGTGATAAACCCCATGAACCAACAGATGCCTATCAATATCCTTTTGGTTATATTTTTTCAAGCGCAGACCAAAATTCCTACATTGAAATAACAGAACAATATTATTATGGCAGTGATGTAAGTTCACCAACAAAAACCACTTATTATATTCCAACTTCGCTAAAAGAAGTGACAATTACCGGTGGCAGTTATATTCCATATGGAGCGTTCTATAATTGCAAAAATATAACATCAGTCACCATCCCGAATACAGTTACAACCATCGACAGCCATGCGTTCTATAATTGCAGTAATTTGACGACGACTATTCCTTATTCTGTTACAAGCATCGGCAGATATGCATTTACAGGTGTGAAAAATTTGAATTATGGAGACTATACGGGAGTAACTGTTGATGGTAATTTCATTTTTTCAGATGCCCAAAAAACTCAACTTATCAGATATATTGGCACCGCAACAAGAGTAACAGTGCCAAGCACCGTTACAAGCATAGCCGAAGGCACGTTTGCAGGCTGCTCACAGATAGAAGAGATAACTCTGCCGTTTGTTGGCGACAAACAGCACCAACCAACTGACACATATCAATACCCATTTGGCTATATTTTCGGGAAAAGCAGTTATACGGGCAGCACCGAAACAACACAATATTATTACGGAAGCACTACTGAATATGAATCGAGCGATACTTATTATATTCCGGCTAATTTGAAAAAAGTGACAATCAATGGCAGTAGCTATATTCCATACAATGCGTTCTATTATTGCGAAGGTTTGACATCGGTCACTATTGGCAATACGGTTACAACTATCGGTGATAATGCGTTCTATAATTGCAATGGTCTAACGTCAATGTCTATTGGCAATTCTGTTACGTCTATCGGCAAAAGTGCATTCATTTATTGTGAAAAACTGACATCGATATCTATTCCCAATTCTGTTACAAGTATAGGTGACGGGGCATTCCGTTACTGCAAGGGTTTGACAACCATAAGTGTGGGAAGTGGTAACACGGCATATGCATCAGAAAGTGGCGTGTTGTTCAATAAAAACAAGACAACACTTTTATTTTATCCTGAAGGCAAAGCAGCAGCGTCATATACTATTCCCAATACGGTTACAACTATTGTCAACAATGCTTTTCATAGATGTTTATATTTGACATCAGTTACCATTCCAAGTTCGGTTACAAACATCGGCATGCCGCAGTTTCAAAGTTGCAGCAAACTCTCAAATATAAATGTAGTGAGTGGTAACACTGTGTATGCATCAGAAAATGGCGTGTTGTTCAATAAAAACAAGACAACGCTTGTATGTTATCCTATTGGTAAAACAGCAACATCATATACCATTCCAAATTCAGTCACAACCATTGGTGATTACGCGTTATATGGTTGTGGCAATCTGACTTCGGTTGTAATAAACAATGGTGTCACAAGCTTTGGCAGATACGCATTTTCATTTTGCTACAATCTGCCTTCCGTAACTATTCCCAATTCTGTCACAAGTATGGCGGATAATGCGTTCTCAAGTTGCAACAAATTGACATCTGTTGTCATTGAAGAAGGTGCAACAATCATAGGCAAATACGCATTTTTAGCTTGTCGTGAACTGTCTTCTATAACCATTCCCAATTCCGTGACAAGAATTGAAAATAATGCTTTCTTCGGTTGCAGTGGTCTTACATCCGTAAATATTGGAAGCGGTGTTAAATACATCGGTGATGGTGCGTTTTATGGTTGTAGCGGACTAACATCAGTCATCATCGGCAATTCGGCTACGAACATTGGTAAAAATGCGTTCCAAAATTGCAGCAAATTGGCTGCTATAGCCTATGATGGAACAAGCGCACCCACTATAGGAACGAGTGCTTTTTCGGGTGTTAGCAGTTCAGTTAAAGTATGTGTTCCGGGAAATTATACATCAGAAACTTTTGGTGTATTTAGTGTATGCAAGGGGCTTGTACACGATAATGTTACAGAGCCAACTTGTACCGAATCAGGCAAAACCGAAGGGTTACATTGTTCGAAATGTGGTAAAGTGTTTGTGGCGCAAACAATAACCGCCGCTCTTGGTCATAGTTACGGTGCCCCCACATACTCTTGGAGCGCAAACGGTAAGTCGTGCACGGCAAAAACAATATGCTCTCGCAACTCAAGCCATGTGGTTACGCAAACCGGCACTATCACAAGCGCAGTAACCACAGCTGCCACATGTGATGGCAAGGGTACAACAACATATACTGCAAAATTCACAAACAGCAATTTCACAACACAGACAAAGTCTGTTGTGGATATACCCGCTCTTGGTCATAGTTATGGTACACCCACATACTCTTGGAGCGCCGACGGCAAGTCGTGCACGGCAAAGACAATATGCTCTCGCAACTCAAGCCATGTGGTTACGCAAACCGGCACTATCACAAGCGCAGTAGCCACGGCTGCCACATGTGAGGGCAAGGGTACAACCACATACACTGCAAAATTCACAAACAGCAATTTCACAACACAGACAAAGTCTGTTGTGGATATACCCGCTCTTGGCCACGTTGAGGTTACCGACGATGCTGAGGCACCAACCTGCACCGAGACAGGCCTAACTGAGGGCAAGCACTGCTCGGTTTGTAACCAAACTTTGGTTGCGCAGGAAGAAATAGCGGCTCTAGGCCACACAGCCGATAGTGTTGAGTTTGAAAATATTGTGGCAGCCACCTGCACCGCCGCCGGTTCAAAAGATTCAGTGGTTTACTGCTCTGTTTGCCAAGTTGAATTGAGCCGCGAGGAGAAAGAAACCCCTGCACTTGGCCATACCTATAGCAACACCGTTACCGCCCCAACCTGCACCGCAGTTGGCTTTACAACACACACGTGCTCTGTTTGCGAGTACACTTATAATTCAGACACTGTTGCAGCCAATGGCCATACGGTTGTTGTGGACGCGGCTGTTCCCGCAACAACCACTTCTGTCGGAAAAACCGAAGGCTCGCATTGCTCGGTTTGCAACACCGTGCTTGTGGCGCAGGAAGATATTCCAATGCTAGCCAATAACGGTGGCGATAACCAAGGTGGCAACAATGGAAATGAGAATAATGGAGGTGGCAGCAACAACCAAGGCGAAAATGAAAATCAAGGTGGAGAAAACAACCAACAGGAAGGAAACGAAAACCAAGGCAACAATGGTGGCAACCCTGCCACAGCCGTTGCCGATGCTGCCGCCAGCAGCTTGAACATCTACGCCCACCACAACATTATTGTGGTTGAGAACGCCACCGATGAAATCAGCGTTTATGATGCCATGGGACAATTAATCTGTAGGGACGCGATTAATCGCGTCCGTGCAGAAAACCGCACTGAAATCCGCATCGCCACCCCCGGCATTTACATTGTCAAGGTAGGCGGAGCAGCCAAACGTGTAATGGTGAATTAACGGTTGCGCAGACAATAGAAAATATGATTTTAGAGACGGTGCACGCACCGTCTCTTTTTTTTCTTCCGCAGTTTGGCACAAAAGTTGTTATCAAAAACGCGGTATTTTTTTGGCGAAGCACAAAAAATGGGAGTTGTTGAATTGGAAGATATGGAGTTTTACGCCTTCCACGGCTGCTACAGGGAAGAGCAGACAGTAGGCAACAAATTCATCGTCAGCCTTTCAATGACAACCGACTGCAGCCGCGCCGCGGCAACCGACAATGTCGACCATTCGGCCAACTACCTTACAGCCTACCAGGTTGTGAAGGAGCAGATGCAGCAGAAGTCGCACCTGCTGGAGAATGTGGCAAGTCGGATTCTCGATGCGCTGCCCAGCAAGCTGCCGATGATTGTTTCGGCCAAAGTAAAAATATCAAAAATCAACCCGCCACTCGGTGGAAAAGTGGGGCGGGCAAGCGTTACAATTGAACGATTATATAATTGATAATCAGAGCGTTTGATTTTATTTATAGGCTATGTTTGGAACTAAAATATTTTTATAAATTTGCAGCGCTTTTTGGTACCGTGACCGAGAGGCTTAGGTGCAGGTCTGCAAAACCTGTTACAGCGGTTCGAATCCGCTCGGTACCTCAAACGAAAGGTTTCCTTTCGGCGATTAACTAATTTATTTTTTAACTAAAACTAGAAATTATGTCTGACGTTGCAGCAAGAGTAAAAGCAATCATTGTTGACAAATTAGGAGTTGACGAGAACGAGGTTACCCCCGAAGCAAGCTTCACTAACGATTTGGGTGCCGATTCACTTGACACAGTTGAGTTGATCATGGAATTCGAGAAAGAATTCAATGTTGCCATTCCTGATGACTTGGCCGACAAAATCACCACTGTAGGTGACGCTATCGCTCACATCGAGAAAAACATGAAGTAATATACCTTACAAAATTGGGTTTTAAATTATGGAGTTGAAAAGAGTTGTTGTAACAGGCATTGGCACAATCAATCCGTTGGGCCACAATCTTAAGGAAACTTGGGAAAATGCAATTAATGGTGTTAGTGGCTGTGACTTGATTACACACTTCGACGCATCCAAGTTTAAAACCCAATTTGCCTGTGAGGTCAAAAACTACGATGCTAATAACTATTTTGACCGCAAAGAGGCACGCAAAATGGACTTGTTTGCGCAATTCGCAATGATTGCCGCAAAGGAGGCCGTTGAAAACGCAAATTTCCCTGAGACTGTAAACAAGGACGAAATTGGCGTTATTTGGGGTTCGGGTATTGGCGGACTCACCACTCTCTACGATGAGGTTATGGGATATGCCGAGGGCGGACAGATTCCGCGTTTCAACCCGTTCTTCGTTCCAAAAATGATTGGCGATATGGCAGCCGGCCTTATTTCGATGAAATATGGCTTCCGCGGACCGAACTTCGGAACCGTTTCGGCTTGCGCATCATCGACCAACGCCTTGATTGAGGCATTCAACTACGTTCGATTCGGAAAGGCCATTGCCGTTGTAACAGGCGGTTCTGAGGCCACCATCGACCAACCGGGCATTGGCGGTTTCAACTCAATGCAGGCTCTCTCGACCAACAACGCTGAATACAAGACAGCATCACGTCCGTTCTGCAAGACACGCGACGGATTCGTTATGGGCGAGGGCGGTGCATCAATTGTTCTTGAGGAGTATGAGCACGCCGTTAAACGCGGTGCTACCATCTACGCCGAAATGGTTGGCGGCGGCGCATCGGCCGATGCCTACCACATCACTGCCACTCACCCCGAGGGCGAAGGCGCAATGCTCTGCATGAACCGTGCTCTGCGCGATGCAGAGATGAAACCCGAGGACATCGACTACATCAACGTTCACGGCACATCGACACCTGTGGGCGACATTCCGGAGCTGAAAGCCATTGGCAAAGTATTCGGCGAACACGCTTACAACTTGAACATCAGTTCGACAAAATCAATGACCGGCCACATGCTGGGCGCTGCCGGTGCAATGGAGGCAACCTTCTGCATTATGGCACTGCGCGACGGCATTGTTCCGCCAACCATCAACCACCGCGAGTGGGACCCGCAGATTGATGAGAAGCTGAATCTGACCCTGCACAAGGCTCAGAAACGCGAAATCAGAGCGGCCCTGAGCAACACCTTCGGATTCGGCGGCCACAACGCTTCGGTCATCTTCAAGAAAATCTCCTGAATGCTTTGAGAATCAGGTTTCTATCGTTTTACGTAAAGCGATTGTTCTGCACTGATGGGCAGTTCATTAACGAATTGCACCGCATAACCAAACTTTATCCGCAAAACGAGGGCTTGTACAAACTGGCGTTTGTGCACAAATCGGCGTCGCTCAAGTTGCCCGACGGAACTTACATCAACAACGAAAGACTTGAGTTTCTGGGTGATGCAATTCTCGGCTCAACCGTGGCCGAGTATCTCTACCGCAATTTTCCCGACAAATCGGAAGGCTTTCTGAGCCAGACGCGCTCGAAGATTGTCAACGGCGAATCGCTGGCGCAGCTGACGCAGTCGCTCGGGCTCGACAAGTTCATTGTTTCGCACGCCGTACATTTCGACACCAACAAGAACATTCTTGGCGACGCCTTCGAGGCTTTCATCGGGGCGCTCTATCTTGACCAGGGCTACCGCGCCGTGCGGAAATTTGTCGAGAAACGGCTGATAGCCAAACACATCGACATTGAAAAGGTTCTGGAAACCGACACCAACCACAAAAGCCGGTTGCTCGAGTGGTCGCAGCAGAAAAAGGTTGAGGTGGTGTTCAGCACAAACGCCACCGACAGCGATTCGCACACACCGCATTTTGTTTCCGAAGTTTTGGTTGACGGCCAAAAAGTGGCTGAAGGACACGGACTTACAAAAAAAGACGCCGAGCAGGACGCCGCACACACCGCATTGTCGGTTCTATTGTAATTTTTCAGTATTTTAGCAAAAAAATCTATGAAACTGAAAGTTGAAGCGGGCAATGGTGTGGCGGAACAGATGATGGTTCTGACAATTACATCGTATGAGCCAATCTACAGGCTGGCCTGGCTTTTCAATCAACAGTTCGGATGGAATCTTGCCGAATCGGAGGCGCTTTACGCCACGAACGAAAACGGCGATTTACAGAGTTTTCCCGTTTTCGCCTGGAGCGATGCCGAAACCGGTGCCAACCATTATCTGGTTCAGTACGGCGAGGAACAGGATTCGCTGATGCGCATTGTGAACTACTGGCTGCGCCTTGAGAACGCCGAAAATGTCGCCGACATTACTCAGAAAATCAAGGCAATGGCGGAAATAATGTATGTGCAGGAGATGAAGCCTACCGTCCAGAACAAGAAAACCGCCATCTTCAAGAATCCGCTCTATCAAAACAACCTATGAACGGCCGAATGGTAAGTCTTTCCGATTTTGACACAATAATTTTCGATTTCGGCGGAGTCATTCTCGACATCGACCCCGACCTTACGCGGCGCAGTTTTGCCGCTATGCTGGGCATTGAAAAAGCCCGCCTGCTTGAGACCGAGCAGCTGCCGCAGCTCTACGAGACAGGAGCCATCAGCCGTGCCGAATTTGTGGCACGAATCAACCAGATTGCCGGAACAGACATTCCCGAGAGCGAAATCATCGCCGCTTGGAACGCCATGCTGCTCAACTACAAACCCGCGCGCATTGAGTGGATTAAGCAGCTGCACAAAAATCATAAACTGCTGATGCTCAGTAATACTAACGATGCTCACTTCAAGTATTTCCACAACAAGCTCATGGCCGAATACGGCGTTACCTTCTACCAGCTTTTCGACCACGTTTATCTCTCGCACGAGATGGGAATGCTGAAGCCGTCGCACGAGATTTTCGAGACGGTGATTCGTGAGCAGCAGCTCAATCTGCAGCGCACGCTCTTCATCGAAGACACCGAGCGAAACGCCGTTGCGGCCCGCGAAGTGGGGCTGCAGACACTTCTCATCCCACGAAACGGAGAGTTTTACGAGTTCTTCATGCCCGGCACTTTTTAGAGAAAATACATCTCAAAAAACCGAAAAACTCACTTTTCCCAATCATTTTTCCCTGCTTCTCGCATTAAAATCAATCAGAATTTTGCGAAAAAAAACCGTGCCGCTACCAGCCCGGTCACGCATCTCCGCATCTTTAATGCGCTCATTTTTAGAAAAATAACCGGCTATAGGTATTTTTACCTATTGATTATTTCAAACCAATATTTTATTTTTGAAATGTTTTTCAACAAACAACACCAAAAAGAAGATTAACGCAATTAATAGGAATAACTGTGTCTATATCTATTTTGAAACATATGATTAATCAATCTAAAAAAACCAAAAGTATGAAAATTAAAAACTTGTTTTTGGCCATAACCGCCACATTGGCCACTATGGCAGCCATGGCGCAAGCCGATGGGTTCTCGTATCAGGCAGTGGTACGCGACGCCAACGGTGAGTTGGTCGACAACTCGAAAGTAGGTCTGCGAATAACGCTTACCTCCGGCAAGGACGGACAAGCCGTTTACCAGGAAACACACACGCCGACAACCAACAGCTACGGCGTGCTGACAATTACTGTTGGAGCCGGCACCCACGCCGAGGGCCAGAGCCTTCAGAACGTGAACTGGGCAGGCGGCGACGTGTGGATGCGCGTTGAGATTGACCCGCGCGGCGGCACCAAATACACCAACATGGGCTCAACCAAGCTGCAGTCGGTGCCCTTTGCATACTATGCTGCCAACGGCGGCAATGGCGAGAAGGGCGACAAAGGCGACCCTGGCGAGAAAGGTGAGCCTGGCGAGACCGGACCGCAAGGTATACAAGGCCCCCAGGGTATCCAGGGCCCCGCAGGACCCGAAGGCCCGCGCGGACCGCAGGGTGAGGCCGGAACAGGTCTGACCAACAAGGGCGAGTGGCAGGCAAACGCCACCTACAACGTGGGCGACTACGTCTTCTCACGCAGCAGCAACAACCCGCTGGTGAACTCAATGTGGATAGCCAAGAACAACGGAATATCAGGCAGCAACGAACCATACGCCGACAAGGTGAACTGGGTTGAGTTCCAGGCGCCGAAGGGCGAGACCGGCGACCGCGGCCCACAAGGTCTGCAGGGTGAGCAGGGTGTCCAGGGTATTCAGGGACCGCAAGGCCCCGAAGGCAAGCAGGGTACAACCGGTGCAACCGGTGCAACCGGACCGCAGGGACCTACCGGCGCAACCGGACCGCAAGGCCCGAAGGGCGACAAGGGTGACCCGGGCGTAGGCCTTACCAATAAAGGCTCATGGTCATCGTCAGAGTCTTACGTTGCCGGCGACTACGTGTTCGCACCGTCGTCAACAAATGCCGGAGTCACATCAATGTGGATAGCACAGAAAGCCATAGCTGCTTCAGCAACAGCACCTGCTGCTGGCGAGAACTGGGTTGAGTTCACCGCTCCGCAAGGCGAGAAAGGCGAGACCGGACCGGAAGGACCGCAAGGACCTGCCGGCGCAACCGGACCGCAAGGCCCGCAGGGTGAGCAGGGACAGAAGGGTGACCAAGGCCCCGTTGGACCGCAAGGCCCACAGGGACGCGACGGAATGCAGGTTGACGGTGTGAAAGGCCAGACTCTGGTGCACGACGGCACAACATGGGTTGCCACCGACGAGATAACACTCAAGAAACTCGACGTTAAGGGCGAGACCATTTCCGACGACGCTCTGTTCGAAGTTAAGGACAAGGACGGCAACGTGGTGTTCGCCGTTTACCCAAATGGCGTTCATGTTTATATTGACCCCGATGCTGATGGCAGCAAGATGAAGCGCAGCGGCTTCCTTGTAACTGGCCGCGATGCCACCAAGGAAGGCGGCGTCAACAGCGATTACTTTGCTGTAAACAGCGACGGTACACAAGTGTATGTTGGTGAAGGCGACGACAAGATGAAGCGCAGCGGATTCTTGGTTACCGGCCGCGATGCCACCAAGGAAGGCGTTAACAGCAACTATTTTGCAGTAAACGACGACGGTACGCAAGTGTATGTAGGCGAAGGCGACGACAAGATGAAGCGCAGCGGATTCCTTGTAACCGGCCGCGATGCCACCAAGGAAGGTATCATCAGTGACTATCTCTCGGTTAACGACGACGGTACGAAAGTGTACATCGACGACCAGCTTGAGAATGACGCGAAGATGAAACGCAGCGGATTCCTTGTAACAGGCCGCGAAGCAACCAAAGACGGCAGCACGCCAAACTACATGAAGGTTGCCACCGACGGTACACAGGTGAAATTCGACACCGACGCCAGCAAGATGAAACGCAGCGGCTTCCTTGTCACAGGCCGCGACGCCACCAAGAGCACTACAGAATCTGATGTGATGGAAGTAACCCCCGACAGCACCCGCGTGTATGTTAACGGCAGCGGCAGCAAGAGCGGCTTTGGCGTTGAAGGTAAAGGCGCCGGCGAAGGCAAAAACGGCTTCTCAGTTACCGAGAAGGGCGACGAAGGCAGCGCTGGCTATATGGATGTTACGGCTTACAACTTCTTTGCCGGCTACAATGCAGGAAAAGCAACATCAAACAGCACCGGCGTTGACAACACATTTGTAGGAAACGATGCCGGTATTGCCAACACCGAAGGCTCGCGAAACGTGTTTGTTGGTAAAGACGCCGGAAAATCCAATACAAAAAGTGTGAACAACGTTTTCATTGGTAACCAAGCAGGATACCAAACCAATACGAATGGCACGAACGTTTCTGTTTTCAATCCGCTGGGAGGTGGTTCAACCGAGACCACGCCTAACGGTTCAAACAATGTGTTCTTGGGTAACCGTGCGGGTTACAGCAACACCATAGGCCACAGCAACATTTATATTGGCAACAACGCCGGAATAAGCAGCACTACTGCCAGCTACAATGTATTTGTGGGACTCAACAGTGGTGCAAAGAACATAGGTGATAACAACGTCTTCATGGGCTACAATGCAGGTAGGACCAACACAACAGGAACACAAAATGTATTTGTAGGCTACTATGCAGGTTTGAACAATGCCGGAGGCAACTACAACGTCTTCATGGGTAATCAAGCAGGCCGTACGAACGTTTCTGGCTCCAGCAACGTGTTCATTGGTAACCAGTCAGGTTATTACAACGAATCGGGCTACAACAACGTGTTCCTTGGCAACAATGCAGGTTTCACTAACTCTACTGGCAACTACAACGTCTTCCTGGGTTACGCAGCTGGTTATTACAACCAATCGGGCTTATACAACGTATTCATAGGCAATCAGGCAGGTTATAAGAGTACAACAAACTACAACACAATGCTTGGCTTTCAGGCCGGCTTGAACACAACAACAGGCGGCACCAACGTCTTCATGGGCTACAGAGCAGGTTACAATAACGTCAAAGGCTACAACAACGTGATGCTGGGTAGTCAGGCCGGATATGCCAATAAAGGCTCAAACAACGTTGTGATAGGTACCAATGCTGCCATGTCAGCCGACAGCATGATGCGTACCATTGCCATTGGCCAACAAGCCGGTTATGGAACGGCAGAATCAAGATCTACCGACGACATCTTCCTGGGTTACGCAGCTGGTTATAGCAACACCTTGGGCAGCAGCAACGTGTTCATCGGCAACAATGCCGGTTACTATAACACCTCAGGTGGTGGCAATGTCTTCCTAGGCTTTCAGGCAGGAAAGGCCAACACCACGGCATCATACAACGTATTTTTAGGCAACAATGCCGGTTTCGCAACCACCACAGGTGGTAACAACGTCTTCATGGGCACCAATGCCGGTTACACTAACCAGGGAGGCGCAAGCAACGTGTTTATCGGTAACAATACAGGTTACTCAAACTCTTCTGGCAACAATAACGTCTTCCTGGGTTACGAAGCTGGTAATAAGAACACCTCAGGTGGTAGCAACGTCTTCTTGGGCTACCGGGCTGGAAAGACCAACACTACGGCATCAAACAACGTATTCTTGGGTAACTATGCCGGTTTCTATAATAGCACTGGCGTTAGCAATGTCTTGCTGGGTGATGGTGCAGGTTACATGAACACAGCATCGTACAACACCATGCTTGGCTATCAGGTTGGTTATAAAAACACATCAGGCGCAGGCAACGTTTTCCTGGGCTATCAATCAGGTTATAACAACACCGGGGGATCACAAAACGTCTTCCTGGGCTATCAGGCAGGTTTAAATAACACAACATCGAAGAACGTCTTCCTGGGCTATCAGGCTGGTTTGAACACAACAACAGGCGGCAACAACGTCTTCCTGGGAACAAGCACCGGTAGCGCAAACACCACAGGTGCAAGCAACGTCTTCCTGGGCAACGAGGCAGGAAAATCCAACACCACAGCATCTAACAACGTCTTCCTGGGTACAAGTGCGGGTAGCTCAAACACCGAAGGCGCCAACAACGTGTTACTTGGCAATAATGCCGGTTATACAAACACAATCAGTTCGAACAACGTGTTTATTGGTAATCAGGCAGGTTACACCACCAAAGGAACCGCCACTGTATATTTCACAAATCCGAGGACAAACACATCAACATCAATCTACAACGGCTCTAACAACGTGTTCCTTGGCAACGAGGCTGGTTATAGCAACACCACCGGCTACAACAACGTGTTCCTGGGCAACTATGCCGGTGTGAATAACACCACCGCAAGCAACAACGTATTCCTGGGCTATAGCACAGGTGCAAAGAACACCACCGGCGCCAACAACGTGTTACTTGGCTATAGAGCCGGTTACACCAACACCACGGGTTCAAGCAACGTTTACCTGGGCAATGAGGCAGGATACAACAATGGTGGTAAAGCCAATGTATTTATAGGAGCCGAAGTTGCATATTATACTGTCTCTGGTGATACGAATGTTGTAATAGGAGGTCTTACGGCACAAAATGCAAACAAAATGACAAGGTCTGTTGTAATAGGTATGCAAGCAGGTGGCGGCTATGCCAATGCGAGTATTAATACTGAATATAGTGACAATGTCTTTATTGGAACAAAAGCTGGACATTATATAGAAACAGGTAGTGAGAACGTATTTTTAGGCAATAAAGCAGGTCAGAACGTCACTACGGGTACAGGAAATATATATTTGGGAACCGAAGCGGGAGCAAGGAACTACAGTGGAAAATACAACATTTATTTAGGTTATAAAGCAGGTTCACAACAGGCGGGAGTTGGTGCGGCAGGAGAAAACAATGTTTTTATTGGTAAATATGCGGGGCACAATGTAACAGGCAACAACAAACTTATTATAGGTATAGGGGAAGAAGATGTCCATATTAATAAGGACCCACTTATTTATGGCGAGTTTGACAATAACTTGCTGAAAATAAATGGTAAATTGATAGTGGGAGGAAATTTATGCCCCAGCGGTACATCTACTTCAATCACTAATGGTCGTGATTTAGGTGCTAGTGACAATATATGGAGAAATCTGTATGTGAGGACCATTAATGCAACCGGAGTAATCTATGCAAATGATGATGTGATAATGAAAGGCGACTTGTCGGTAACTGGCGATATAAGCTGCAGTAATCTGGACATGGAAGACTTGAACTGCGATAATCTGTCACTGCCAGACTACGGGCGCGTGAAAAGTGCTTTGATACCGTCATCCACTTACAATCTTGGTTCTTCAGATTTGCGCTGGAACTACCTGTATGCACAGTATATTAATACAAGCAGCAGTGCAACAATAGGAGGCACGTTAAATGCAAAAAGTACATTAAACGTAACCGGCAACCTTAATGTATCTGGAGCAGTTAATGATTTAATGCCTCAATCATTAGCCGATTTGGGTGATTCCGACTCAAGATGGCGAAACTTGTATGTGTCTAATATTAATTCAACAGGCACAATTGATGCTGCAGGTCCATTCAGCTTAACAACTTCATCTACAAGCCAGACAAAACAAAACGCAGTGAACATTACTACTTACTACACCGGTACTTTAAGTATAGCACGTGGACTTTATGTGACAAGTTATGGCGGTGCAAATGTTAGTGAAAATTATGGTATAGCAGGAAGAGCAGTGTGCACTACAACAAATTGTGTGAATTATGGAGTTTACGGATATGCGGAACAAGTTGGTATTACTACTGCTACTTATGGAGTTTATGGTAAAGTTAAAAAAGCAACTAATAGTGCAGGTTATGCGTATGGTGTGTATTCCAATGGAAAAGCCGGTGGCACAACCGATTGGAGCAGCTCAAGCGACGCACGTCTGAAGAAAGATGTGCATACGCTAACCGGCGCGTTGGACAAAGTGCTTAAGCTGCGCGGTGTGTCGTTCTACTGGAAGAACCGCGAGGAGATGGCTGCACTTAAAGGCGTTCCGGCAGATAGCCTTGATTATGGCTACGATGGTGTGAAGCACATTGGCGTAATAGCACAGGAACTGGAAAAAGAATACCCCGAGTTGGTCAGCACCGATGGCAATGGCTTCAAATCGGTTGAGTACGCAACATTGGCACCAATCCTAATTGAGGCCGTTAAAGAGCTGAAAGCCGAGAAAGACGACCTTCAGGCCACAGTGGAGAGTCAGCAGCAGCAGATAGACGAGCTTAAACGCCTGGTAGAGGAGTTGCTGAATAAATAAGGGAGATTTAGGGAAAATGAAATAATGCGGTGTAGGGACGCGATTCATCGCGTCCGCGCAAAAATGCGTACGTAGGGACGCACCGCGTGCGTCCGCAAAACCATTCCGCGACAAATGTAGAGACGGTGCATGCACCGTCTCTACGTGTTTTATGGGATGCATCAATTGTTGTAGAGACGTGCCATGGCGCGTCTCTACGGTAGAAAACAAAATTGTCCGAAGGACAAAATCTGCATAACCGCGGGTGAGCGCAGCGAAACCCGTGGTGTTATGCCACGCCCCAAAGACCCAATCCGAAGGATTGAACCATGTCAAGGTTCACTCTTTCAGAGTGTTGTTCCCTTACACGTCATGTTCCGGCAGCTGCGCTCCGCTTGCAGCCGGTTATGCAAATCACGTCTTCCAGACGTTCCTTATCCGCACATTTTTGTAGAGACGGTGCATGCACCGTCTCTACGATTTTTTTAAATCCTTTTTATTTTTGCCGCCTGATTCTGAGAGAGCAGATGAGCAAGGTGATATGTTTTGTGAAAGATTGGGCGCTACCCATTGTTATGGGTGTTGGCGTGCTGGCTTATTTTCTGTTTTCGGCTGCCGGGTTCAGCGCCGAGACGCGGCAGCTGGCCAACAGCACGGTGGGTGTGGTTCAGCCGCTGCTGCTCTTCGCCATGCTCTACATATCGTTCTGTAAAATCGAGCCGTCAAAAATACGTTTCTGCCGCTGGCATTTGTGGCTGGCGCTCATTCAGTCGGGCGCGTTTGTGGCGACGGCTGCTGTGGCGTGCCTTCTGCGCGGAAGCGAGTGGGGTATCATTGTTGAAAGCGCCATGGTGTGCCTTATCTGCCCGACGGCCACTGCCGCTGTGGTGGTGACCGACAAGCTGGGCGGCAACACACTATCGCTGGTGGGCTACACCATTCTCATAAACATTGTCACTGCGCTGGTGGTGCCGGCGGTGGTGCCGGTGGTCAATCCGGGCATCGGTTTGAATTTCGGCCATTCGTTTTTCATCATCATAAAGCGGGTTTTTCCGCTGCTGGTCTTCCCGTTCGCACTTGCATGGCTCACGCGGCTGTTCCTGCCACGCTTTCTGCAGATGGTGGTGTCGGTCCGCGATCTGGCATTCTACATTTGGATGGTGGCGCTGGCGCTGGCCATGGCCGTCACCACGCGGGCCATTGTCAACAGCCGGATTTCGGTATTGTGCTTTGCGGGAATGCTCGCGGTCACCTTTGTGTGCTGCGCCCTGCAGTTCTGGCTTGGCAAGCGCATCGGCGGGCGCTACCACGACCGCATCAGCGGCGGACAGGCCATGGGGCAGAAGAACACCGTCTTCATCATCTGGATGGCCTACACCTTCATGAACCCTGTGGTGGCGGTGGCCGGCGGTCTCTACAGCATTTGGCACAACTTTGTCAACTCATACCAGCTCTATCGCAAAAGACACATGGTGAAATAGTGTCGGCGAAAAAAATCGCTTTTTTTGAATTTTTCACCGAACCTATGCCGCAATCTCGCACAGGCAGCCGTTACTATTGCGCCCTGAATAGTTACAGACGGTTATAAAAAATCGGTTATGATTATCAAAGAAATACCTACAGGCTATCAGCCAAATGGCTGACAACAAGCGTTTTGCGCCATCGCCAAAACTTATCAACACTGATATTTTCCAAGCATCAAAAACCTATATTTATAAACTCAAAAAAACAGATTCCGATATGTTCTTAATCTTTGACACTGAGACAACTGGGTTGCCTGCCAACTATAAGGCGCCTATCACCGATTTCGAAAATTGGCCGCGTCTGGTCCAGCTGGCATGGCAGTGCCACGACCTGAACGGAAAGTTCCTTTTTGCCAAGAATTACGTGGTCAAACCCGATGGGTTCGTCATCCCAAGTGCTGCCGCTAGCGTGCACCATATCACCACCGAAAAGGCACTTGAAATTGGTCGTGACCTTGACTCGGTGTTGCGTGAGTTTGCCGCCGATGTGCAGAAGGCCACTCTGGTTGTAGGCCACAATGTTATCGGGTTTGATATGAATATTGTGGGATGCGAGTATCTGCGCTGCGGCATGGAGAATGTTCTGGCCAGCGCCCGTGCTTTCTGCACCATGGACAACTCAACCGATTTTTGCGGACTCTTAACGAAGACCGGAAGGCCCAAACGGCCTACTCTTACCGAGCTGCATCAGAAACTGTTCGGCGCGCCGTTCGAAGACGCACACAACGCTGCTGGCGATGTGGTGGCCACCACACGCTGCTTCCTTGAGCTGGTCCGCATAGGTGTGATTAGCGCGCAGCAACTGGGCATCAGCGAAGCAGAGCTTCAGGAGTTTAAGCAGCAGAACCCGGCGCCCATTGAGCCTGAAAAGATTGAGTTTGAGTCGTTCGAAGCACCGGCTGTTGAGCAGCAGCCGGAACCAGCCGAATCACAACCATCACAATCGATTGATTTAAAAAACTTTGAATACACTCACTTACACGTCCACTCTCACTACTCGATACTCGATGGAATGTCGAAAGTGCCCGACCTGATTAACAAGTGCATGGCCAACAACATGCACGCCATGGCCCTGACCGACCACGGTAACATGTTCGGCATCAAAGATTTTGTTGATACCGCAGGCAAGGTGAACGGAGCACCGAAAAAGAAAGTCAAAGAGTGTCAGGAGGAAATCGACAAAGAGACCGATGAGGCAAAAAAGGCAGAGCTGCAGGCCAAGCTTGAGGAGCTGAAAGCCAAGGCCGAAGCCTTCAAACCGTTCAAGCCCATCATCGGCATTGAGGCCTACTGCGCCCACAAGTCGCGTTTCGAGAAAGACACCCGCGGCTGGCACCTTATCCTGCTGGCAAAGAACAAAACGGGCTATAAAAACCTGTGCAAGCTCAGTTCGAAGGCCTTCACCGAGGGCTACTACTACAACGCCCGAATCGACCACGAGCTGCTCGAGAAATTCCACGAAGGAATAATCTGCTGCTCGGCCTGCTTGGGTGGCGAGGTGCCGCAGAAAATAATGAACGGCGACATTAAAGGTGCCGAGCAGTCGGTGCTCTGGTTCAAGAATCTGTTTGGCGACGACTATTACCTTGAGATGCAGCGCCACCAGACCGACAAACCAAATGCCGACCAGGAAGTTTTTGTCCGCCAGCAGGAAGTTAACAAGGTGCTGATTGATTTTGCCCGTAAGCACAACATCAAACTGATAGCCACCAACGACGTGCATTTTGTTGAGGAAGCGCACGGCGAGGCTCACGACCGGCTCATCTGCCTGAGCACCGGCAAGGATTTCGACGATCCAACCCGTATGCACTACACGAAGCAGGAATGGCTGAAAACGCCCGAAGAGATGGCCGCCATCTTTTCAGATATTCCCGAAGCACTTGCCAACACGCAGGAGATTGCTGACAAAGTTGAGGTTTACAGCATCGATTCCGATCCGATTATGCCTAAATTCCCGATACCCGAGGAGTTTGGCACCGAAGAAGAATACCGCAAGAAATTCTCGGAAGAGGATTTGTACAACGAGTTTACAGCCATCCTCGATGATGAAGGAAACAAAAAACAAATGAATCCTGAGGATGCCGAGAAAAAAATCAAGAAATTAGGAGGTTACGACAAGATATATAGAATAAAACTTGAAGCCGATTACCTTGCAAAACTTACTTGGGACGGTGCGCATAAACGTTACGGCGAGAATCTCACCCAAGAGCAGACAAACCGAATAACGTTTGAACTTCATATCATGAAGACAATGGGTTTCCCCGGCTACTTCCTCATTGTGCAAGACTATATTCGTGCCGCCCGCGAGGAGTTGGGCGTAAGCGTCGGTCCTGGCCGTGGCTCTGCTGCCGGCTCGGTAGTGGCCTACTGTCTGCGCATCACCGACCTTGATCCGCTCAAGTATGACTTGCTGTTCGAGCGTTTCCTTAACCCCGACCGTATATCATTGCCCGATATCGATGTTGACTTCGACGATGAAGGCCGCGGTCGTGTATTGGACTGGGTTACAAAAAAATACGGCGCCGAAAAGGTGGCACACATCATCACCTACGGAACCATGGCCACCAAATCGTCTCTGGCCGATGTGTGCCGTGTTCAGAAAATCGACCTTAAAATTTCGAACGCCATTAAGAAATTGGTGCCCGACCGCGATTTTGAGGAGAACCAGGTAAAAGCAGTAGAAGGCAGCGTGCCTAAGAAAATGCCTAAGGTCAACCTTAAGAACTGTTACAAGTATATTCCTGATTTCAAGAAACTTCTTGAAGGCCAGGACACCAACGACATCCAACTTGGCGATGCGGCTGAGGCCATTCCGTCAATCCTGACTTATGCGCAGGAGCTTGAGGACACTAACCGCCAGATTGGTATTCATGCGTGCGGCGTTATCATTGGTGCCGACGACCTGACCAAGTTCGCACCCGTCTGCACAGTCAAGGACCGAAAAACCAATCAGGATGTTGTTGTAACCCAATACGATGGACACGTTGTTGAAAGTGTTGGTTTAATCAAGATGGACTTTTTGGGCTTGAGCACACTGTCGCTCATCAAAGAGGCCATCCGCAACATTAAGAAAACCACCGGAAAAGACATCGATATCGACCATATTCCAATCGATGACAAGCTAACCTACAAGCTCTACAGCGAGGGCCGCACCATCGGCACGTTCCAGTTTGAAAGTCCCGGAATGCAGAAATACTTGCGCGATTTGCAGCCATCGCAGATATCGGACCTTATAGCCATGAACGCGCTCTACCGTCCGGGCCCGATGGACTACATCCCGCAGTTCATCCGTCGTAAGCACGGCGAGGAACCTATCACCTACGACATCCAGGATATGGAGGAGTATCTGAAAGACACATACGGAGTTACCGTATATCAGGAGCAGGTGATGCTACTAAGCCGGAAGTTGGCTGGATTCACCCGTGGCGAGGCCGACACCCTGCGTAAGGCCATGGGCAAGAAGATAGCCGCCATGCTGGCCATGCTGAAACCGAAGTTCATCGAGGGAGGAAAAAAGAAAGGTCACGACGAGAAAGTTCTGCTAAAGATTTGGGCCGACTGGGAGAAATTCGCATCGTACGCCTTCAACAAATCGCACGCCGCCTGCTATGCCTGGGTTGCCTATCAGACGGGCTACCTGAAGGCGCACTATCCGGCAGAGTACATGGCAGCCAACCTTACGCAGAGCAAGGATTCGATTACCGACGTGCAGAAGTTCATGGAAGAGTGCAAGGCCATGAAGATAACAGTGAAGGGACCGGATGTCAACGAGTCGGAACTGAACTTCACCGTGAACAAAAAAGGCCAGATCCGTTTCGGACTGGGCGGCATCAAAGGTGTCGGCGGCGGTGCTGTCGAATCGATTGTGAAAGAGCGCGAAGCCAACGGCAAATACAAAGACATATTCGATTTTGTTGAACGCGTCAATCTTGCATCGTGCAACTCTAAAACCATTCAGAGCCTTGCCCAGGCCGGCGCCTTCGACTCGCTCGACGTCAAACGCGAGATATTTATGGGTGAGTCGTCGGACCGTGACCGCTTCCTTGACACGCTGGTGCGCTACGGCAACGTTTATCAGACCGACAAGAAAAGCAATACAAACACACTCTTCGGCCAGATAAGCGAGACGGTTGCCATTCCGCATCCGCATGTGCCCGATGTGCCCGAGATGCCGCTGCTCGAGAAACTTAATCTTGAGAAAGAAGTTGTGGGCATCTTCCTTTCGGGACACCCGCTCGATCCGTTCCGCTTCGAGCTCGATTACTACTGCACCGTTTCGCCAAACGAACTGGATGACCTGGAGCGGTTCAGAAACTACGACGTATCGTTCGGCGGGCTTGTTACCGAAGCGCGTGAGGGTCTGACAAAAAGCAACAAGCCCTACAAGGTTTTCACCATCGAAGACTACAACGGCAGCAAGGAAATAGCCCTGTTCGGAAAAGATTACGAATCGTTCGGCAAGACCATTGACAAAAACAGCACGCTGTTCATCAGAGCCAGGGTTGAGGAACGCCAGTATGCCGACAAGGAAGGCAAAAAGCAGCTTGAGGTAAAAGTTAAAAGCGTCAGACTGCTTAGCAATATCAAAGAAGAGATGATTAAAAAAATCACCATCAAAATCAACCTTGGCGATTTGAACAAAGTGAACATCAAGATGCTGCAGGACGCCTTGCAGAAGAAAGGCAATGTGAATCTCTATTTCCTGGTGCAGGACGAAGAAACCGGCTTGACGCTGAACCTGCTGTCGCACGCGCAATCAATTGAAGTGACCAATGAACTGGCTGATTTTCTGTATAAAAACGAGAATATGGTTTCGTTCACGCTGAACGACGACAAATGGAAGAAACGCCGCAAAACAGAAGAAAAGGTGGAACAGTCCGACGAAGAAATGGAGAACCAGATGCCGACCGACGCCATCGATTATGATGATTGACCACAGAATATGACCGTTAGGCGGTTTTTGATGTACGCTTAATGGAAGTTTTGCTATATTGCGCAGCCTTCCGTAGGAACAGACGGTTTTCCCGTCGGTGATGACGGCTGGTGAGATGTTAACTAATTTATTGAAAATGGGAGAATTGAATCAGACTGAGGAACAGCAGAACAACTCGCAAAATCCAAAAATGAAGGTTGTTGTGACCAAAAATCAAATCGATTTCTTTATGAACAACTACGCAGTCTACAAAAAAAGCGGTGTTGTTGTGATGGAAGTTGTCTTCCAGACGCCTAGCGGTGGTGCGTCGAGATTTTACGAGTTGACACAAGAAGAATTTGAATCCGATGATTTCCGCGCCCTTGCCAACGCCATCCGTAAAAACCCCGAGCAGTACAGCCAGCGCGAACTTTTATAGACTGTCTGCCGGATGATGGACCGCAGGTTGTTCATCTTTTAGATGAAATAACCACAGCTAACACTTTGATAGAATTGTAACTATCATAAGCGTATCATTATGCTTCCCGATTGGTTTCATGCCTTTCCCGCGACACCTGACAAAATTGTTTTGCCGGAACTTTTCACGTGCCCTTTCTGCTACACACCACATCCGCTTGCAGTGGCGGCAGCAAGGCAGGTGCAGGACTACCTGTCCACCCGAACCGACTGGGCCGCCGAACTTGCTGAAGGGAAGATGTTTGGCGTGCTGGTGGTCAAAACCGGCAGCGGACAGCTGGGGTTTGTGGCGGCCTTTTCGGGAAACATCGGCGGCAGGGGACAGCACAGCTATTTTGTTCCACCCATTTTCGACATTACCGCACCCGACGGACATTTCCGTACAGAGGAAAGATCCATTTCAGAGCTCAATAGGCAGATTGCGGCACTCGAGAGCAGCACGGCTTTGCGCCAGACCGAAGAGCGACTTTTGCTGATGCGGCGTCAGGCCGAAGAAGAACTTGGCCGGTTTGCAACTCTTGCCAAGCAGCACAAAGCCGAGCGCGACGCTCTGCGCCAGCAGAATTTGACAGCCGAAAAAGAAGCAGAGCTAATCCGCCAGAGCCAGTTTGAGAAGGCCGAGCGGAAACGCATTGAGCGTCGCTGGGCCGCACAAATGGCCGAAGTTGAAGCCGAAGCGGCAGACATCAGGTCGGAAATCGAACGTCTTAAAAAACTTCGGCAGCAGCAGTCGGAAGCGCTGCAGACGTGGCTTTTCAACCAGTATGTTGTGCTGAACGCACGCGGTGAGCGGAAGACAGTTGCCCGCATTTTTGCCGACGAGCGCGGAACTGAGCCGCCGGCTGCCACTGGCGAATGCGCGGCGCCGAAACTGTTGCAGGCTGCTTTCTCGAGTGGCCTTCAGCCTATTGCCATGGCTGAGTTTTGGTGGGGAAAGTCGCCAGAAGGCGAAGTGCGGCACCACGGGGCGTTCTACCCGGCGTGCCACAGCAAGTGCGAGCCGCTGCTGAACTTCATGTTGCAAGGTCTTCACGTCGAGCCTAATCCGCTCAGAAAGCAAGCCGCTACCGAACTTAAAATCATCTACAACGACCAGTGGATTGCCGCCATAGACAAACCTGCAGGGCTGCCGTCGGTGCCGGGGAAAGAGCACAAGGTGTCGGCTTATTCCATTGCAAGAGAAATGTTCCCTGATGCCAGCGGCCCGCTGATGGTGCACCGGCTCGATATGGACACATCGGGCATCTTGCTCATTGCCAAAACCGAAACGGTTTTCAAGACCCTGCAACGGCAATTCGCCACCCGTGCCATAAAAAAACGTTATGTGGCCGTGCTCGACGGTTTGATGAAAGATGAAAGTGGCACCATCGATCTACCGTTGCGTCCCGACATCAACGACCGCCCGCGGCAAATGGTCGATTATGAGCATGGCAAAAAGGCCGTTACCCGTTTTTCAGTTATCGCCCGGACGGGTTGCCGCACGTTTGTGAATTTTTATCCCGAGACAGGCCGCACACACCAACTGCGCGTTCATGCAGCCCATCAGCTTGGACTGGGATGCCCCATCATCGGTGACAATCTGTACGGCTCGTCTGCCGAAAGGCTCATGCTTCATGCTGCTGGAATTTCGTTCACCCACCCCGTGACAGGCGCTGAAACGGTTATTGAAGCCGAAGTGCCGTTCGAAATCGGCTAAATGAAAATAAAACAGCACATTTTTAGCGCTGTCGTTAAAAATGTTTATGTTTGTAATCATTTTGAATGCAATGAAGCGAATATCTGTATTACTGACAATCGTGGCCGCCGCGTTTACCGTATCGGCGCAAGATATTGTTATTGACGGCAATCTGTGTGAAAACGAGACTCTGAAGTTCAAATACAGTTTGTCGAACCGGTACGACACTTTCTCGTGGAATTTTGGCGATAACAGCGCAACCGACAACAGCATTGAGCCGACTCACAAATACGAAGCCGGAACTTATACAGTAAAGCTTACGGCTACCAAGAACGGCGGTGAATCGAAAACCGAAACATTGAACATCACCGTGAACGCTATGCCGAAAACCAAATTCGATGTTGACACTACGGCACAGCGCAACACCAAAGTGTTCACAGCAAATTCGAGTGCCAGCCATAATTTCACATGGGATTTTGGCGACGGCTCAACCGCAACCGGAAACAAAACAGAGCACACCTACAGTGCCCCCGGCAATTACAATGCTATTCTCACCACCACCGACAATCAGAAATGCACCGATACCACCATGCGCTCAGTCGTTATTGAAGCATCGACTCAGGTGCCGAACGTCTTCACCCCGAATGGCGATGGCCAGAACGACTATTTTATGATTTCGGCCAATGGGGCACGGCTCAAACTCGAGATTTTCAATCGCTGGGGTTATAAGATGTTCAGCCGCACCGGCACCGAAAACATTGTGTGGGACGGCTACAACCCGCAGGGCACGCTGGTTTCGCCCGGCACTTATTTCTATGTTATCACGGTCGAAGAAGGCTCAACCAACTACAATCCGCTGAACGGTTACATCACTGTATTTTATTAATCAGTTCGCTCTATGCTGAAATCGCTCTACACGCGCATTTTCACAGCCAGAAATGTTGAGTGGTTTATGCTATTTCTTATATGCATAACCGCTGTGGGAATGCCGTTGTCAAGGTTTCTTATGAGCACCGGAACGACGAGCGTTGCCATTTGGTGGGCCATCAGTGGCAACTGGCGTTATAAGATTGACAATCTGAAAGAAAACAAGTTTCTGTGGCCGATAATCGCCATATTCCTGCTGCACGTCGTATGGCTGATCGGGGCCGACAACGCAGCAGAAGCCATCGACGACATCAATGTCAAACTTCCACTGCTGTTTTTCCCGTTGGCAATAGGGTCGCTGCGGTTCACAAGCAAGCAGATAATCATCATGCTTCAGGTGTTTGTGATAGCAGTCATCATCAGCACTCTTGTCAGTTTGGGAGTCTATCTTGAAATCTACACACCAAGCAAACCCGTCAACAACATTCGCGATATTAGCATTTTCGTGTCGCACATCCGTTTGGGGCTGATGTGTCTTATGTCAGTTGGAGTGATTGTTTACATATGGCACAAAAAAGCCGCAGAGATGAAGATTTGGCATAAGATAGTCCTTGGTGTCACAATCATATGGCTTGTCTATTTCATTTTGCTGATACAGACGGCGACAAGTTGGATTTCGGCATTTGTGGTTATTACCGTTCTTTTTGTGGTTTATCATAAAAGATTAAAAAAATGGCAGCTATATGGGTCTGTTGTTTTGCTGATAGCATTAGTTACAGCCACAGTGGTGTTCATCAGCGGCGTTTATACCGATTTTCATCATATTAAAGACACTGAAACCAATCTGCCAGAGTACACGCTAAAGGGTAATAGATACAATCATGACGCTGAAAGCCCCAATATCGAAAACGGCCATTATGTCAATCGCTACATCTGTAAAACAGAGTTGACGTCTGAATGGAACAAGCGCAGTGCCATCAAAATCGACAGCATCGACGGACATGGACAACCCATCAAGCACACCATTATCCGTTATCTGACTTCAAAGGGATTGCCTAAGGACAGTTGCGGAGTGTGGCAGCTGACACAAGCCGACATTGACGGCATTGAAGAAGGTGCAACAAGTTGCATATATGTTGAAAAATCACATGTTTATCAACGAATATATGAAGTGATTTGGGAATTCGACCATTACCAAAAATACGGTGATCCGAACGGCAAATCGGTCTGCATGCGAGTTGAATTCTTCAAAACGGGTCTGCATATTGCCAAGCAGCATTTGTGGTTCGGCGTTGGCACCGGCGATGTGGTGGACGCTTTTGCTCAGGCATATAAGGAGACTGATTCGCCCTTGGAGTCAAAATACCAGCATTATGCACATAATCAATACCTTACTTTTGCAATGGCTTTGGGATTGATAGGGCTTTTGCTGGTGCTTATATGCATGTTCGCACCATTTTTCTTGCTCAGAACAACGCACTTTCTGCTGATAACATTTTTTACCATTTTGTTTGTCAGCATGTTCGATGAGGATTCGCTAACCCGCCAATTAGGGTCAATCATGTTTGCCTTGATGTATTCATTGACTTTGGTGCTGGCAAAGGTGACCAAATCAGAAGCCGCCGACTAATTGGTGCTGGCAAAGGTGACCAAATCAGAAGCCGCCGACTAATCTTTCACCATTCTGATTTTTGCTGCGCTGCCTGTGCGTTCGACAAGGATTTTCACCGGAATGCGCTCGCAAAGCGTTTCAACGTGGCTTATTATTCCTACTTTCCGATTGCCGGATTCGCGCAAGCGTTCCAGAGTGTTCATCACCACATCGAGCGTGGTGCTGTCGAGTGTGCCAAACCCTTCGTCGATGAAGAGCATGTCGGTTGCGAACCCGTTGCCGCCAATGGTTGAAAGCCCCAAAGCCAGTGCCAGCGAAACCACAAAACTCTCACCGCCCGACACCATATTGACTGGTCTGACCGAGCCGCCAAAATACATGTCGCGCACCAGAATGGTCAGTGAATCGTCTTGGCAGTCAAGTTCATACCGCCCCGACAGTTGTCCAAGAAAATAATTGGCCTTCAGGAGTAGTTCCCTGAGAATGAAACTCTGTGCGATCACACGGAATTTTTTTCCTTCGGAATCGCCAAAATGTTTTGCCAGTTGGTTCCACAACTCATACTCGTCCTGCAACTGCTTGATTTTTTGCTCTTTCTGCTGCTTGAGTTTGGCGTTGTCGTCATCGGTTTTAAGTAGAATTCCTATTTCAAGAATCCGCTGATTGTGCTCATTTGTTTCTTTTGTAAGATTGGTTATCAGTGTTTCAATATCGGTCAATTCAAGTGTTTCTTCAAATTCGGGTTTCTTAGTCAGATGTTGCGCCAGCAGTTCGTTGGTCTGTTTCAGTGCGCCTTTAGCCTGATTGATGGCGTCGTTCAGTTCTGTTTGCTCTTTTTCAAGGGCGGTAATTTGCGAGCCGTCAGCCGATGCCAGTTTGCTGAGTCGCTCTTCTGACATATTGTGCGATGCCAGAAAATCGCTGACAAAACTCTTCTCTTTCTGCAAATTGGCAGTTGCCATGTCGATGTGCTCACGCAGAATTGAAGCACTTTTCAGAAAGCTGTTCCAACTCTCGTCGATGTCTTTGTCTAATTCCTGTGCATCAGTGCCGGCTTTCCAATTCGGGAACATTGCTTCAATCTGCCGGCGGATTTCCAGCGACCTGTTGCGCAGGTTTTTCTGGTTCTCGGTTTTGTTTATCAGGTCGGTGCGCAACTGTTTTTGTTTCTCGTAGTTGTCGGCATCGGCGCATAGTTTTTCAATGGTCTTTTCAATGTTGCTTTGCCAGTCGGGATAAGTGATTTTTGATGACACTGACACCAAAGCTTCATTAGCTGTTGCCGTGCTTTGCTGAGCAAGACCACGCAGTTTCTCTATTTTTGAATGACACTGGTTGGCGTCGTTATTCAACTTGTTTATTTGCTCGTTAATCAGGTTGTTTTCTTCATCTATCTTATTCTTTACTTCAATCAGATTGTCGATTGTCGTACGAATCCCGTTGGCGGTTTTTATTTTTTCGGCTGTCTGCTCAACGGCCAGACGGGCTTTCTCATATAATTGCCCGGCAATGGTGGCGCTGTCGGGGCCGAATTCAACGCCTAAAGTGCGGCAGCATTGCTCGGCTTCCTGCGCGGCGTTTTCTGATTCGCTCTTTTTTGTGGCGGCATCTTGCCTGACAACACCGAGCTGGTTGTTTTCGGCCTTGATTTGTGCGGTCACTTCTTTCAATTGCGAATCGACTTTTTCGTAAGTCTTCTTTTTCTCGTTGAAGCTCTCTTCAAGCGGCTTCAGTGCTGCATCAAACTCGTTGTCGTGCGGTATTTCTTCGACCACTTGGCCGCAAACCGGACATTTATCGCCTTTGTGCAAACCCGCCCGTAGCGATTTGGCCGCATCGGTAACACCAGCCAGTACGGTCTTGTACAAGCGGTCGGCTTCGTCCATTGCCAGGCGTGCCTGTTCGGTGCTTTTTGTAAGGCTCTCGGCATCTGCTGTCAACTGTGCAATGTGCGATTTGAGTTTTGCTTCGTTGTCAGCCGCCTGACGGTAGTTATTCTGTGCACTGGCCAGATTCTTCAGGCTGTTGATGGCCGCGTTGGCATTCTCTTTCTGCAGATTGCCGGCATCCAGCTCTTTCTGAAGCGTTTCAACATTCATGGATGCCAGTTCGGCCTGCTTTTGTTTCAGTTCGGCTTGCAGTTTCTCTTTTTCGGCTTGCTTTTGCGCCAGTTTTTCAGTTTCGGCTTTTTGTTTGCCCATTATTTCCGGCAGCTCGGTGCGCTCAACATCATCAGCTGTTTTGGCGTTCGACGCCGCTTCGGCACGGGCTTTCACGCACTGTTGAAGCCTTTCGGCGATGAGTTGGCTTTCGGCAAACATTCCGGCCTGACCGGCTGAAGCCTTCAGATAGTCTTCGGTGTCGGACAAACTCTTTTCAAGACTGTCAATCAGATTGTTGCGGAACAAATCGCCGTTGGTGATGGCTTTGAACGCCTGGCCGTAAGCGGTTTCCTTGTTGCGCAGGTCATCAAGATTTTTCTGGTTCAAGTCGATTTCCGCCAATGATTTTATTGCATCGGCCGACAATTTATAATCGGATATAAACTGTTGTTTTTCAATAAATTCTTGCGACTGACTCAACTGAATGTTTGCCTGCAGCTTTTCTTGGGCGCTCTTGATTTCGTCTTCGAACCGCTTTTTTGTCTGCAGCCAGTTCCGGGCGTTTTCCAGCGACGCTTTTCTCGCTGTCAGCTGGGCCAGGCTCTCGTTCAGTTGCTTTTGTTCGCTGTTCAGGGCATCCTTTTCGTCGGCGGAAAGAGCCTTGATGTTGGCCGCTTCCTGCACGGCCGAATCCCGTTCGGCTTTCTTCTCACTCGACCTGACAAAAATCTGTTTGCCAATGAGTGTGTAAATGCCTGTTCCTGTTATCTTTTCCAGAATTTCCGATTTTTTGTCGTCGTCGCTCTTCAGAAATTTGGTGAATTCGCCCTGTGCAAGCATTGTGGTGCGGCAAAACTGCTCAAAATCGAGCCCTACGGCTTCTTTAACAATATCATCGATGTCTTTGACAAACACGTCGCCATTGTGCTCGATGCTTCTTTCGGTCTTTTGCAGCGTGCCCGACCGTTCCGACACCCGGAAAGCAATGCAGGCCTTATATTCGTCGCCGTCGTTTCCTTCAAACACAAGTTCAACCGAACCCTTTTTCGCGCCTTTCCGCAAGTATTGTCTGACATCGCCCGTAGTGTAGTAATCGCTCGACGACAGGCTGGTCAGGTCATCAATATATCTTTGTTTCTTGATTTGTGTCAGCCGCGGGGTTTCGTTGTAAAGGGCAAGGCAGATGGCGTCGAGAATGGTGGTTTTGCCGGCGCCTGTTTCGCCGTAAATCAGAAACAGCGACTCACGCTCAAGCATGGGGTCGCGGAAATCGATAAACGCATTCTCAATCGATGCAATGTTGTTTATGGATAATGTTTTGAATTTCATGGCGTTAAATCGATTAATCTTCACTGTTTCTTACAGAGTCAACCACTTCCGACAGCAGTTTCCAAAGCCTTGGGTCCATATCAGTGCCCACCTTGCGGTTGTAGTAGATTTGGGCCAGTTCCATCGGGCTTGTTTCTCTCACTTCCTGGATATTAAGCACTTTGCGCGCCGACTCTTGTGTTTGTTCGCGTTCAGAACGGATGTAGCAGAACTTGAGTTGGGGTTTGGTTTCCAGAACCTGATAAACCTGCTCTTCGGCAAACGATGGCGCATAGTCTTTAACTAGCAGATTGAGTCTTACGTAGCCCGGCTTGTCGGGGATGAAGTCACGCAGGCAGGCAAGTGCGTCGTCGAATGGTTGCGGTTTGCTCGGAATGGTGTAGAAGCGCATTTTCCGCTCAATTTCGGCAGTGCGGATGACAGGCTCGGCGCCGTGGCTGGCAATCTCGACAATCGTCACAGAGTGCGGATAGGTCTCGTCGAAATCGACCTGCACGGGGCTGCCGCTGTAACGGGCACGGCCGTTGCTGCCCTTTATTGTTTGCGGGCAGTGGATGTGCCCCAGCGCCAGATAATCGTAACCCGACCCCATCAGCGCAATGTTTTCGCCTTCAATTCCGCCAACAACAGCCATATTGTGGCCCGTCAGGTCGGCCCCCGACACGTAGAGATGTCCTGTCATCACAACCGGAAGGTTGCGGGTGTTGAGTGCGGCCGTTTCTTCAAGCAGCTGGCCGAAAATGGCAGTGTTATTGCTTTGAACAAACGGCACGGCCAGAATGTAGCCTTTGTCCGGTATCTCAATAATCTGTCCTTCGGTATCGAACAAGCCGCTGTCGGTATTGCGCCTGACGCCGCCCACCACGTGCACATTGGCCAGCCGCCACACTTCGCCCGTCGATTCAAGTCGCGAGCAACTGTCGTGATTTCCTGCCGTGACAACAATCACCATGCCGGGCAGCGTGTTGTGCAGCCGCACCATATTGTCGGTGAACAGTTTCATCGCACCATTCGACGGCGTGGCATTGTGATAGACATCACCGCTGACCACAAGCGCATCGGGACGCTCGTCGGCAATAATCCGGCAAAGGCAATCGAAAAAATGCTCGTGCTCGCTGCTGCGGTCGTATTGGAAAAATTGCTGTCCCAAGTGCCAGTCAGCCGTGTGGATAATCTTCATGACAGATAAAATTTGGCACTAAACTTATCGAAAAATCATGCCATACGAAACAACAGCGGGGCTTATTTTATCAACCATAAAAACAGGCTTTGCTATTTTGCAGAACTCGCATATATTTGCCATTCAATAATTGTTGAAAATGAGCAAAAAAGAATCACGTGTCACTTCGCGGCAATTGCGAAGTTCGTATCTCACCACAATAATAAGCATTTCGTTGGTTTTGTTTGTGATAGGACTGGTCGGGCTGCTGATTCTGAACGCGCATAAGATATCGCGCCATGTGAAAGAGAACATCAGCGTCACCGTGTTTTTGAAGAACGATGTCAAGGAAGTCGACATGATTAAATTGCAAAAAAGCCTTGACGCTTCGGTTTTTGTAAAATCAACCGATTTTATTTCGAAAGAGCAGGCCGCGCAGGAACTGAAAGACGAGTTGGGCGAAGATTTCGTCTCTTTCTTGGGTTACAACCCGCTGCTGCCGTCGATTGAAGTGAAACTGAAAGCCGAATACGCCAATGCCGACAGCATTGCGAAAATAGAGCAGCGGTTGGTCAAATACTCGCAGGTGAAGGAAGTGTCGTATCAGAAATCGCTCATCGAAGCTGTCAATCAGAACATCAAGAGAATCAGTCTGGTGCTGCTTGTGTTCTGCGGACTGCTGTTCATCATTTCGCTTTCGCTGATAAACAACACCATACGGCTGTCGGTTTACGCACGGCGGTTTCTGATAAAGACAATGGAACTTGTGGGCGCCACACGCTCGTTTGTCAGGGCGCCGTTCATCATCAAGAGCCTTGAGCACGCGCTCATCAGCATCCTGATAACATTCGTGCTTCTGGGCGGCACCATCTACATCACCGACAAGCACGTTCCTGAACTGTCAATCATGTACGAACTTGACACCATTGCCGTTCTGTTTGCAGGCATCATGGCCATCGGGTTCTTCATTGTCTGGATATCGAACTTTTTCGCCGTCAACCGCTATCTGCGGATGAAGGGCAACGATTTATACGCATAAAATATCATCATTATGGATAACGAGACTCAAAAAACCGGGTTCGCCTTGCACCCGTCAAACTACAAATTCATCTGGATAGGAATAGCCATTGTGGTTTTTGGCTTCATTCTTATGGCAGGCGGCCGTTCCGACGACCCGCAAGTGTTCAACGAAAGCATGTTCAGCGTCCGCCGGATTGTGATTGCACCGATTGTGGTGCTGGCCGGATTCCTGTTCGAGATTTATGCGATCATGCGCAAGCCTAAAACCGACGATTGACCTTTGCGCAATGATTTTCGAGCCAGGAAAAGAACAATACGATTTTGAAGAAGGCCAGATAGTGTTGATTGACAAGCCGCTCAAGTGGACATCGTTCGACGCGGTCAACAAGGTGCGCTACCTGCTTCGCAACCAGTTCGGATTCAAAAAGATAAAAGTGGGGCACGCAGGCACTCTCGACCCTTTGGCAACGGGGCTTCTGATAATCTGCACCGGGAAACTCACCAAGCAGATTGAGTCGATTCAGGCCTGCAGCAAAGAATATGTGGCCACGTTCATGCTTGGCGCCACCACACCGTCGTACGACCGCGAAACCGAGATCGACCGCACCTTCAGCACCGACGGCATCACGCGTGAGCGTGTTGAGCAGGTGCTGCAGACATTCGAAGGCGAGCAGGACCAAATTCCGCCCGTTTTCTCGGCCAAGCAGATCGACGGTCAGCGTGCCTATGTGGCCGCACGCAAAGGCAAGACAATCGACCTGAAGCCCGCGCGCATCAATATTGAACGCATCTGGCTCATCGACTGCAGTCTGCCGCAAGTGACGGTGGGCATCCGCTGCAGCAAGGGCACCTACATCAGAGCGCTGGCACGCGATTTTGGCGAGCGGCTCGGCTCGGGCGCCTATCTGCACGACCTGCGGCGTACGGCAAGTGGCGATTTCAGAGTCGAAAACGCCATCGGAATTGATGAATTTGAAAAAATTGTGAGAAACCTGCAACCGCTTTCAAAAAACAACGTAAACAATTTGTTATGAATTTGTCGCTGTTCGGCTCGAACGCGATATAAAACAGTAAATATTTTTCGAATGAAACTTTCGCAATTTAACTACGAACTTCCCGAAGAGAGTATAGCTCTCTATCCGTCGGAAAACCGTGACGAAGCTCGTCTGCTTGTTGTCAACCGCAAGACCGGACAATTTGAACACCGCATTTTCAAAGAGATTATCAATTATTTCGATGATCAGGATGTGTTTGTGTTCAACAACACAAAAGTGTTTCCGGCCCGCCTTTACGGCAACAAGGAAAAAACCGGTGCCAAAATTGAAGTTTTCCTGCTGCGCGAGCTCAATCAGGATCAGCGCCTTTGGGACGTGCTGGTCGATCCCGCGCGCAAAATCCGCATCGGAAACAAACTCTATTTCGGCGAAGACGACTCGCTTGTGGCCGAAGTCATTGACAACACCACATCGCGCGGACGAACACTGCGTTTCCTGTTCGACGGTCCGCACGATGAGTTTAAAAAGACTCTCTACTCGCTCGGCGAAACACCGCTGCCGCGATATATCACCACCCGTCGCGAAGTGACACCCGACGACGCCGTGCGCTATCAGACTATATTTGCAAAGCACGAAGGTGCTGTGGCCGCGCCAACAGCCGGATTGCACTTCAGCCGCGAGCTGCTGAAACGCTGCGAGATTAAGGGAATCAACTTTGCCGAAATCACACTTCACGTTGGTCTGGGCAATTTCCGTCCCGTTGATGTCGAAGATTTGACAAAACACAAGATGGACTCTGAACAGATTCTTATTCCGGAAGATGCCGCAAACACCGTGAACAAGGCAAAAGACGGTCATCATAAGGTTTGCGCCATCGGCACCACCGTCATGCGCACACTCGAGAGTTCAGTGTCGACATACGGCTACCTGAAACCTTTCGACGGCTGGACCAACAAGTTCATCTTCCCGCCGTATGAGTTCAGCGTGGCCAACGCCATGGTTTCCAACTTCCATCTGCCGCAGTCAACGCTGATGATGATGGTGGCCGCCTACGCAGGTTATGATTTGCTGATGGAAGCGTACCGCGTGGCTCTGAAGGAAGGCTACAAATTTGGCGCTTACGGCGACGCAATGCTGATTCTCTGATAGTCAGACCTGATAAAACAAAAGGGAAGCCGCAACGACTTCCCTTTTTTGTTTAGATACGGTATGTTAAAGTGCTAACTTGCTGTCATTTATTGACTGGTTCGTCCGACGATTCCAGAGCTTTCAGGTAGATATTTGAGAAATCGAAGTAGCCTTGTGAGTTCACGTGCATTCCATTGATGTTGGAAGTCATCAGATTGAAACGTTTTTCACCATTAGCCTTCATTGTGTTGGTCATTATGAACCGCGGCGGGTCCGATTGGAAACCACCGATGTTGGATTCCAGGAACCCGGCCAGGTAGTTGGTCGGCAGGTCGAACACCATGTCAACAAGCCCGGCGCCGAACATATAGAGTTCCTTCTGTATTGATGTGATGAACGAGACGACTACGGTGTCGAGATAGGGTAGCTGCTCGTTTTGTTCAGACATGCCCCAATAGTGCGGGTTGTAGGTCAGCTCAATGGCCTGCCCGATGCCTTTCGGGTAGTGGAAGCAGAAGGCCCCAGAGCCGACAGTGCCGTTCACACCGTAGGCGTTGTAGGCTTCACGGGCAAAGACAAGAGCATTGGTGCCGGCCAGAAAGTAGATGAACAGTTTGTCGGGTGTTTTCAGCCTGATGTTCAGCACGCTGTCGTTCAGAGCCACAATACCTGAAATGCTCACCGAATCGTTGTTTTTTGCAACGGGCAGGAAGCTGTCGGCGCCTTCAATGTTCATCACTTGGCGCGAAATGCCGATTTCGTCCACAAGCTTGTTGCGGCAAATCTGCTCAATCGAGTATTTGACATCGGCAGCCACAATTCGGCGCCCCTTTCCCTGCTTGAAGCAGCGGTCGTTGTGGAAACGGGCGCGGGTGTTCAGCACAAAGGTGTAGGTGCACTCGTCGGGCGAGATGGTGTAATATTTGGCAAGCGACGGAACAATCTCGAGTGTCCGCTGGTTGTACTTCACCAATCCTGCGTAAACCTGATTGACTAATATCTGCTCGCTGCGTTTCTCAACCTGCCCGGGGAAAATGATGTGCGGAATATCGCTGATATTGACACGCAGGGTGCCACCATGTTTTTCGCTGCTGCGCGATGTGCCTGCTGGTTGGCAGGCAGTTGTGAAAAGTGCCGCAAGGGCAACGACGGAAACCAAAAGTCTCATTGCTCAAATGATGTAATTACAATCAGCAAGTTGAACAAAAAAATGCAAAAAAACAAAAAGGACTGCCCAAAAAGTTTCGGACAGTCCAACTTTAAATCATCTATGCGAATGTTATTGTTCTGCGTCTCCAGGATTAACACATACGGCACGAACGTTCAAACCATAAATACGCTCTAATGTTCCGTGAGTTATATAACCAGATGTTGTAAAATCAAGGCAATAGGCATAGTCAGAATTTTCTGCTAATGTACTTGACCAAAGGCATCCTTCTGATCCTACTCTATTGGAGTTATAATCGTAGCGATATCCAGATAAAGGCAGGAATATATTAGCGTCGAAAGAAACATCGTAACTGCCTGAAGCAGTGCTGGTTTTAGAATTCTTGCCTTTGTCAGATTTGGATTTTGCCTTATAAACGATGAATCCTGCTACGCCAGAATCGTTGTAATTAGATGTCCACACCCAAAAACATTCATCAACAAGTTCCGCCAATTGCACGGCAGTGGGAGTTCTCCATTTTCCGCCCCATGACTGATATGCCACATCATCACCATCTTCCAATTGGGTCTTTCGGTCGCCGCAGAATTCGCCATTATTATACCATGCTGAAGAGTAGGATTGTCCGTCAGGAACGGTATATTTTGTATATCCTTTCCAAGATTGATTGTTGGCATCCATGTAGAAATACGAGGAATACGAGTAAATAGTCTTTGTGCTGGTTTCTGCCCAAGCATAATAATTGCCGTTTTCCGAAGAATAATCAGCTCCTATATTGCATCTCGCCCACATGGTGCCGCTTGGCAAATCGAGATTCACATATTCATGACCGTTTTCTTCTCCGATATAATCAGGGCCGTCGCAAGAGAGGAACAAAGCCATAACAGCGGTTGTAGCAACAACACTAATAAGATTTGTTTTCATTTTTGATAATTATTAATTGGTTATTAATTAAGTAAATTATTCTTCAACAGCAGGAGCTTGTGGTACAAAATGGCGGGTAGTAACATGATGCTTGTCAAACAAGGCCTTCACCGCAGCAGCTTTTTCCAAAATTTTTGTACCGTCTTTCTCCTTATACTCGTCAGCCGCGCGTTTGGCCCAAGTTTCGCATGATGCAAGATCGTCCAGCATAAGATAGAACTCTGCAACAGAAGTTATAAGCTCAACTTTAGCTTTCAGTTGCTTTTTATCAGCATCGTTCAATTCGTTTATAATGCTAATGTATTCTTCGATAATTGGAGTTAACATCTCAGAACTAATCGGTTCGTTAGCAGAACTTGTCTTGAACAACTCTTTAAGTTGTGCGTTAGCGCTCTTTTGAGACTCATAATGAGGATTCTTTTTTGAATCTAAGAATACATAAGACGCCTTTTCGGTTGTGCTTCCGAAACCATAGTTAGAAGTTGCCGCACTTATTGCATGTGATGCTGCTGCAAACGCTTCGTCTCTAATTACTTTTTCAATAAATACGTCTTTGTTTTCTTTCATATACTCAGAAGCTTCCCCACGAGATGAAAACTTGTGGCTATCAGTATAAGTCAGAGGCGTCGGCACTTTCGCAGTTATGTTCAAGTGCAGCTGAGCATCACCGGCCGGTGATGTCATATCGACATAGATGGGGAATGTGTATTTAAAAGAACCAACATAAATGGGTTTGCGTTTAACGCTACCGTCTTTTTGCTTTTCTTCAACAGATTGGTCAAGTATTTCTGTTGAGATATAAAGAAACTCACCCAACGTGATTTTCATTTTCATGTTGGCTTTGTCTTCAGTTGTTTTTGACCAACCATTGAAAGACACTCTTTCTGCCACTTCTTCGGCTTCCACAAAGCCTGCGACTTTTTTCGTCGTAATGTCAACATTAACAGCGAATGTTCGTTGATCTTGTTCCACATAGTACTTTGGGAATTTAACAACTTCATATCTGCCCGATTCGCCATTGGTTCCATACTGAGCCATAGCTGCTGTGGACAGTAACAGCATTCCAAAAACACATAATTTTTTCATAAAAAATGATTTAAGAGTTTAACAATAATTATTAAAAAATGGAATTAGTCTAGTGACATTGAAAATGCTCGGCCGTGAAGGCTGCTCATTTTTTTTATTGCAAGTGAGACAATCCGAACGGGGGGGGTAAAATGCTGGTATTCAGCGGGTTATGTCCGCCGTGCATGGTTTTTTCACTGTTGCTAAAACAAGTTTTCATATCAACAAATATAGATATTAATTTCAATCTGCAAATTAAATCGATGTTTGCAGTCACCGGAATCACTTTTCACGTTTCCAAGACGCTGGTGTTTGTGAAAAGGTTGCGTGGGTATTAAATTTTTTTCGAAACTGCATAAAAAACGCCGCCAAACTAGCAGCCACACAGCATTTTGCGTTTGTTCTTGTATGGATTTTTTGAAACGCAGATAACGTAGATTTTATATCACACAGACGACACAGAATCAGAACGGAATGTATTCCTTATTTCTTTCGGCTCACTACGCACTTTATGATGCAGATAAACGCCAGCAGCGCTATCAAGAAAATCAGTGTTCCGTATGCCGCAATGCGGGCGAAGATGATATAATTGGTGTTCCAACCATATATGAACTGCATTTTCGAGAATTTCCACTGGCCGTCCTCATCTTGCGCCATCAAGCCTGTAACTTGCAGTGGGAAGTTCATTTTTCCAACATCAAG
>JAEEGJ010003478.1_pt1 | contig 60407 bp, 66 predicted proteins | sample 8958761 | NCBI WGS metagenome assembly JAEEGJ01 (sample SAMN16246546, study PRJNA631951) | gut metagenome | biome: gut microbiome; feature: rumen; material: RS-attached | host: Bos | place: Iran: Karaj | collected 2018-10 | reverse complement strand
GTACCTTTTTCCCTTCATTCGCCATCCCAACTCCTATATTCTCTGTACTCTGAGTCTTCCCTGTCCCGCCTTTCTGGTTGACAAGGGCGTAAACTGTTCCTTTGCTCATCTGTCTCTCCCTCACAATTAAAAAAGATGCCTCTTTCCAAGTCATGGTTTACCTGTGACTCATAATGGGCATCTATGGTTAATGGTGCGTTATAAAGTGCTGTAATCAGATACTGTCTTACGTTGCGTATCTCTGTGGTATTGCGCTTTAATGAATCGATGACATATGCTACATGGCTGTAATTGATATTTCTGAACTGTTCCTTCACTAGTTCAGGGTTCTTTTTGACTCCACCTATGACATAGTATCCGGCATCACCCGATATTACATCAGTTATAAGGGCAGCTATCTGATCTACCAGCTCAGCGTTATTGGGGAATCTCTGATATAGTGATCCTGCTTCAATGTTTGACAGGACTTCATTGTTGATTTTTGCAATATCAGACAATGAAACACTTCTTCTCTCATCTTTTCTCATCCCATCATCTTTGCTCATGGATGCAGGGGGATATATCCTGATAAGATTAGATGAGATATTATTTATGTCAGTATTACTAAAATCAGTATTATTATTCTCAGTATTAATACATTCCGATTTTGAGATCTCTACAGTTCTGCTTTCTCAACGCCCATCTGCTTAGCCAAAACCTCTGCCATTCCCTCTATCACCAGAGGTCTGATCTCAGGAGCGTTCTTTATAGCATCCTGATGAAGCTGATCTGCGGATACTCCGTAGTTATCGAGCATCTGATTTGTCACAAGGATTGATCCGACTCCTGCAGGGCTGTTATCTCCAACAATGAACCTGTAGACTACAGCCATGTCCTCCATTTCCTTATGTGGTACAGTCTCAAGCATTCCCCTATTTCTCTCAGCAGAAACAACTTCGATTGCCAGGCTGTCCTTCATCTTGTCATAATCCTTGAATGACTCAATGTCGAAAGCCGGGCTGTTTACCAGAGCATTCTCTGCGACATTTGCTGCTCCGGTAACAATTGCATCATAGCTGTCTCCACTTTCAAGATTTGTGTAGAGATTGGTGATGTTGAGGTTTACCCCGATCTCTCCGTCAGTAGGCTTTACTGTGAGTGCCTCGTAGGTATCATTCATCTTCTCAACTGTTCTTGGCTCTACATCAAATTCTTTCCCTGTTTTTGCTTCAAGGATCTCCTTAACATCGTTCGCAAGATTGTTTTTGAATTCTTCGAAATTCATCTTTTTTCCTCCTGTGGGTTGAATAATGGTTGTACCCGTTTCCGGGCAAGAAAAAAGAGCAACTGTCCATTGCTGGATAATTGCTCTATGTATAAATCTCATTATTCAATTCAGGAGGCGTTTCATGCGCGCTCTTTCGTTTACATAAACTCTCATTAGTTCTCAGATAAAAAAATGCTGTTTATTCAATCAATTTTATCTTTGTAAACTGATGAAACTTTATGAGTTGTTTATAACAATTTATGTCCGGATAGGCCTACAGTAATTTTCATTTCTAAAACGGGTGTAATTTGGGTGTATCTGCAACCCGCATGGTTACTGCATCTCTAGTGTTTACCAATCTTTTACTTGCCTAGTGATTTAAGTGTCGGGATTTTTTCCATCTCATAACATGTATTAGGCTATAGAAGTTCGTAGAATGTCTATCAGACATAAGACTAATGCCGGACTACTGTCCATTTTGTTCCATAGGGTTCCCGTGTTCTGTAGTATTATTTGTGTCAGTACGGGTTCTATTTGTACCTCTATGGATTTTATTGCTAAGTGCCAGGTGAAAACATGTCAACTATTTCAAGCAGGTGACAACACGTTTTCTTAAATGCATCTCGCAATTGATTTACTACTATATTATATGCTTTCTTGATTTCGCTGTCATTATTTTTTGATTCTTTTGTCAAAGTTTTTTAAATCAAATATATCGTGCTTTATAATGACTGTAGCGCTACACTCACATATTTTTATCCTTTAGCAAATCCAGCAAAGTATATTCTCCCTTTTGGATTTTTGATATCTCAGTGTATTTCTTTATCGCTATGAGCAGCATTTTCGTATCTCCAAAATACTCTCTGACATAATCATAGGACTTCACGTTCTTCATTCCAAGGTCCTGCTTACAAAAGTCACTCGGCTTCTTTCCAGACTTCTTGAAATCCTTGTATTTATCCTCTGCAAGGATTATGAGCATTTCTATCTCTGGTGCAGTTATAACATTTATTACATCCACCTTGTGCTGATATGCCTTGCTCAAACTGAACTGTTCTCTTCTTGAATCAAGTATACGAATAATTGAGATTTTATCATCAAATCCCTTTCTCAAATATCTGCTCTCAAACTTCCTGGCATCTCTGATTCTGATCACTTCGCCATCAAGCATTTCCTCGCGTTCGAATATCAGTAAGTGCTCGTCTACCAGAATATCAATAATGGCATTTTCTGCAGAGCCTTCACATATGCATGCTTTGTACTTGCTTAGTTTAAGTTCCATCACACATCCCCCTTAAACATAAGCTGATATACTGTTTTTAAGCTGCATAAACGCTTCATATGCAGGTGTTGTTCCCTCGAGAAGTCCACTTTGGTATGCATCGCTTCTCTTGATATCATTTCTATTAAGTTTTTCCGTCAGGCTCTGTAATTCTATTCCATCCTTATTTCTTGTAATGTAGATACTATCATTTCTATCATATTCATCAAGAAGTTCAGGATAATGCGTAGAGAATATCAGGACCGCGCCGTGCTTATTGAGCTTTCCATCCATAAAAAATCTCATAAGCGTTGCTACTATTTCCTTATTAAAATGGTTTTCAATCTCGTCTACGACCATGTACCCGCCTTGCCTTAATACTTCCATTGCTTTTGTAAAGACAATTATTCCTTTAATAGTTCCAGATGAAAGATAATTCTCAAGTTCTCTGGAATTATTGAGCAATATCTCATTCTGATTTTTAAATTTCAAATGAATCAGTTCTTTTCCATTTTGAGCTTCGAACGACAACTGCTCTACAGTTGGATCCAGGAATGCAATCACCGGAACAGGAATTGTTTCAGATGCAGGCAACACATTCACATTTGTAAATGAAAGCATATCTTCTATAAACATCTGATCCTTATTCTTCTTATTTAAAGCAATGATGATACTCACATCATCAGAAAGGAATTCCTCATCATCATGCCTTGTGGCAATCACCATGGAATCATCAAATTCTTGCATTGCTTTTCTTGTTTTGATAAGTTCAACCTGCTTCTTCCACAGTTTCTCATCAGTTATAATATATCTTCCATCCTTACAACTGATTGATGTCGTCAGTTTATATAAGCATTTCTGAGAGTAAAAACATATTGTAATCACTGCATCACGCGTCTTTCCCAGAATGTCCTTAACCTCAATATGATTAATGGGCTCATTGTTTACAATACCAAGCGCTAAAAGAATCAGCTTCAAAACAGATGTCTTACCTGATGCATTAATTCCTATAATAGCCTCAGTAGGATTAAGGTAAACATTGCTAAATAAGTTATGCAAAACCATCTTATCGTCTTCAGTTACTCTCTGGGTAGCTGTAAAACCTATTTCTATCCCGTTTTTAAATAAAGGAAGACCTTCTGCTTTTATGCTTATTATTTTCATAGCCAATCACTCCCGAAATTTATTCTCGTTTTTTACGTTAATAATTTCTTTATAGCTATATTATATTGGTCATCAAGGAAATTATCAACATGAATCTCGTTAATAATTTTCATGGAGGGTTGCATTTGACCTGCATTTGACCTGCATATTACAGTATATGAGCCGAGCGGCTTTATTTACCATATGACCAGTAAAATCTTAGCCGCTCGGCTTATTTTTATACTTGCGCTATTATCATTGGCTTATATAATCCTTCATATTCCGTTCGAAAACCTTATAATTCCTATCATCATTCGGGCTGCAATATACTGCAAACTCTATGTTTTTAAAAGACTGAAGATAGTTTTTGATTACATTCTTTGCTGCCAATGCAACAACTTCCGGTTTATTCTGAAAAGCTCCACAACCAAATGCTCCAAGGATTACTGTTTCAACACCATTTGCGGCAGCAACATCCAATATGCGAGTAAGTCTCTGTTCATGTATCTGCAATAATTCTTTATCGCTTACCTTAACAGGCCTGGATCCATCTCCGCTGTTATACTGATTTGCAGGCACTGGTCGTAGATTCGGCGCTGCACATGTAATCACATCTACATCATACCAACACTTTTCATCCATTGTTACTGGATTGGCCGTATCAGACTTGAACACGGTAACCCCCGGTGTATAAATAACATCATTATTATGGATTGGGTTCTTCTCTGCCCTATGTGGATAGTAGAACCCTTCCATCATTTCCTTTCTATTCAGGCAAAAGTACAGTGTAGAACATCTGCAGAGGCATTCTTCCTGCGCGCTTGAGCCTTTTACCACGCCACCGCATGGATTAGTTGCAGATGCAAAGTTATGAACCGCTATTTTTGTTCCTTTATAATCAGCTGCAGCCTGAAATGTTCTCTTTTTAGAGACAACAACCTTTGCCGGAGTATCATAATGGTTCAACCCTTCTTTGGAAACTTCTACATCTGTTAATATTAACTGCTGCTCCTTAACAGACATAGCTATAGAATCAGAAAGCTTTTTATTCTGATGGCACAGCCTATCCGTATCTTCAAATATCAGCACATTTTCATTTCTTCCCATAATTATCCCCTTTTCATTATTTCCAATCTCAACTTTGTCTCTTAAAGAGATAAAGAACCTATCACTTCAACCGGCACTTCCGCCAACTCTTCACCGGATTATGTCTTTTGATACATATGAAGGGCTATTTCTAGAATTCCTTCCACTTAGCAGATAAGTTCTGCATAGCCTCCTGTTTTTTACTACCTGTTGCTTCAGCATACACATCCATAGTCGTACGGAAACTCTTATGTCCCATCACTGACTGGATAACTTTAATATTTGTCTCATTTTCACAGAATCTTGTACAAAAAGTATGTCTCAAATAGTGGACTGAAAAATTTGGCAACAATAAAGGTTCTCTCTTTTCCCTTGCAGCCTTTTCTTCTTCCTGCACATTATAAGAAGCAACAATCCTCTTAATTGCTGCATTAAGGTTCTGTTCATTCAGAACGCTTCCATTGGCATTTTTGAAAATAAATCCTCTCATGCCTTCTATCACTGTCTCATTGAATCCCGTGACAAGTTGCTCCTCATACACCAGCTTGAATGCCTCATATACTTGATCCATCATAGGTATAACTCTCTTTCCCGCTTCTGTTTTTGGAAGAGATACCCCAAGTCTTCTATCAGGCTCATCGCGAAGCCTCTTGACTCTAACCAAGCTATGGTTGATGTCAATCGTCCGTTTTTTCATATCGATGTCTTGCCAGCGAAGGCCGATAAATTCGCAACATCTGCACCCAGTACCCAAAAGTACCATGAAGACCGGCCACCAATGACCAAATATTTCATGACCATTTATATAATCCATAAATGCCTTCTGCTGCTCTATTGTAAGTGCTTTTCTTATTCCTGTATTTTTTCCAAAGTCATTGGAAAGCTCTCCTAACACTCCATGACAAGGATTCTTTCTGATTACATCATCCCTAACTGCCATCTCAAATGTAGGATGTAAACAACTGTGGATTGTCCCTACTGTATTTGGCTTAATACCATCTTCTGTAACTAACTGATGATAAAAAAGCTTTACATCTGAAAACTTAACGCTTCCTATCACCCTCTCACCAAAGCCATGCCTTACATGCTTGTTATACATCAACTCATAGTTCGCTCTGGTTGTCCTTCTCAGATTGGTTTTTACAGCCATACATCTATCAAACACTTCATTGACCGTTATATGCCCTGCCACATAATTGTCTATCCCCTCCAACTGATCCCTCTTAATCTCTTCCTCACGTTCCCTGAGTTTTGTTAGATCTTTAGCATAGATATATCTTCGCGTTCCCCTTGAATCTAAATAAGTATATTGATATCGCTTATCATTCGCCCTATATCCTTCACCTTTTCTTAAGACTCTGCCTTTATTATCCTTCCTGGACTTTTCCATCTGTTTGCCACCTTCTTATAATAAGGAAGAGACCTTTGCCTTGGTTATCCTTTGGAATAAACCATCTCTATTCCTTCCATAATAATCTGTGTCATCGTCTTGGAATGCTGTTCTGAGTATTCTTTTAGTCTTGAATATTCATTTGAAGTTAATCTTATTGTGACCGGGCTGTGCTTCGGATTCTCCTCTGCAGGTCGTCCAACTTTACGTTTATTCTCGGCCAAAATCACTACCTCCTTGCATCTGCTGAATATTATGTATTGCACATTTTCGAGAGGTCTCTTAACATCATTCAATAATTCTGCAGGTTTCAAGGTACTTGTCAACTAACCTAGTGTTTACCAGAACCATCTTCCCAACCTTATATTTCGCTTTGGAATCAGCTGCAAGTTTCTCGAATGATTTCTGACACATGTCATAAAGCTCTGCACCTGTATCATAACGAACAAACTTCCTGTCTTTAGCCTCTATAATTACGAAATTCCCTATTGTTTCCATTATTTAAAGTGCCCCCTTCCTTATTACCAATCTCAACTTTGTCTCTTCAAGAGATAAAGTTGAGATCACTTCGCTTTAACTGGCTCTTCTGTTGGCAATTTCTCAGAGTGCATTTTCATATCTTCTCTTATCATAAAATACACATCAAAGAGCCACATGCACCCAGTTAATCCAGTTCCTCTTCCAACAAGCTCGCAGGTTCTCCTTTAACTCGTTCTACAAACCTTACTTCTTCCGGGGTTAGGGCAGAAGCATCAAATGTCTCTTCTCTTTTTTTCTGCATCATCCTGAACCACAGTGTACTCGTGATCGGGCAATCGCCACATGTTCTTTGACTCAACACTCCAAAGACGCCTATATGAGGCGGATAATCCCATCCATTATTAAATGCCTGCTCCGCAGTAATATACTCTTTCTTTCCACAAACTTCACAGTAGTGCCAGAATGGTCTGGTATTCATAGATTCAAGAAGCTGCTTTTCTTGTTCTTTTCTTTCTATTACTTCATGAAAGCTTTCTGCTTCCTCCTGCAGCTCCTTTCTGGCCACATCTACAATTTCCGGTCTGGGCTCATCCATTCTTTTTTGGCATCCAGAGTCAGTAACTTCATAAATAGCGTCAAAACCTTCACTAGGATTAGGAAATTCAATATTCTCAGCCATACTCTTGAAATAAGCTAAATCATCAGTAAACTCACGCTTTTTTATATTTGATTTCCACCTGGCATCCCCAGGAGACATAACATAAACATCAATCTTTACATCTCCGTTTTTCCTGATCTCGTCAATGTATGATATACGCCTTTTGGCTTTAAAGAATGTATTTTCAATCACAATATCTTTTCCCGTTTTAACTGTCTTTATAACATCCTTAATAAGCCTGTCATTTGCTATTATCAGGCATCTCTTCTGTTCTTCTATAGGAATAGAATCTCCATAACCCTCTTCATCATAAACCTGAATTTGATAGTCATAGGCATTAAGTATAGTTACATCCTTATTATTAAAATATTCCTTTATAAAGTACGTTTTGCCGGATGCCGTGGCACCCATAACAAAAGAAACCCTGCTCATTAATACCTCCCGTTTTCAAATGTATCCAAACCCTTTCAACGTGCGTAAATAACAGGTCATATTGGGATGCTTACCCCTGTTATCAAAAATAGGATCATCAAAACCTTCTTTTACTCTCATGATGGCTGCAGCCACTCCAGCGCTTCTTGATATTCCGCCATCACAATGTACAATTATTAGCTCTGTCTCGTTATAATGCTGATTTACAAAATCAGCTATCTTTTCTCCGTCTTCATAAGACATGCAATACTCTGGCGTTTGTTCAAATTCACAATCATCAAAAGACAAAGACAGAATATGTTTCACATTGTTTTTATCATTCATAGGCAAGGACGGCAGTTCTCTATCCCATGAAGATTTAATTGAAATAATAATGGATGAACGTTCATGTTTTTGATGGCAATACCTTTCGCAACAATGCCTGCTCATGACCTTATACCTATTCTTCCGTTTATAATCCATTCGTATCGGCATAATCGTTCTCCCAAACAAAGAATTTCTTGTTTAATGTCATTGTCCTTTGCCTAAATTAATTACTCCTGCCGGGTATAGATCACCATCAGGAAGTATCGGCTTTTTCTCTTCAACATTTTCTTCTGCCACTTCTTTCCTATCACCTGGCTCCAACCGGATTGTCCCAACATTAGTACTGGCATAAAGAACTACATCGCCGATATTTTCAATAAAAAGTGGATGTCCACCCGTTCTCAAAGCATAAAATTCTATATTTTGAAAATGAGGGAAGTATCTCAAATCAATACTTTGATCTTTTGTTCCAACAAGAAAGCTGTCCTGGAAAGTGCCTACATGCGGCCAGCCTATGTATTCTAACGGTTCACTTGTCTCCGAGTCCAAAGGCACATAATAAAGCGAGTGAAAATAGTATTCGCTGAAGTTTGACAACACAAGAAGGACATTCCCGGGGTCAATAGTGGGATAATCTATAGCATTCTGATATCTCTCCTTTATTCTTTCATATTCTGGAATAATATCCGAAAACTCTTCCTGCTTCTCGAAATCGCAGTATGAAAGCGGGCAATGATACACACTGTTTCTAGTTGTAACAACTAATTCTTCTGCAGCTTCATCAACATGAACTGCCCTTACTTCTGACGAGTGCATGTCTATAGCATCCGGAAGTCTCTTGTGGCCAGTTACTATGCCATGAGCTATATGGTACGTGTTTCCATCTCCGTATTTATGCTCGTCAATATGCCAATAATGCAACTGGAGCCTTCGGCCATCACTGTTGGAAACCAGATTCATAATGTACGATTCAATAATGTCCCTGCCCAAATCTTCAAACGAGATGTCTTTCAAGGGATTATTGTTTATTCCCATCTCAATCTTTTTGTCGTCATAAGAAAAATACAGCTTTGTAACAAATCCAAAATCTCTAATAACTCCGTGAACGTCATATTTTTCTGAATAAACCGGTACCTCATTTCTGATCAATGTATCTGACATTACCTCACCTCCGGTATTACGTATCCATGTATAGGAACATGAAAGGTATTACGCAATCTCAGATTACACAATCTGATGCCATATTACCTGATATAACAATGATATGCTCAAAAGAAGACTGTGTCATTGAACTTGTCGTTCAATTAATCAGTAAAGGCCGGCACAAAGCCAGCCTTTACCAGTTTCATATTATGAACATGTAAGTCCGCTGGAGCATTACAACCCCAACATGCCATTCAGATCCTGTCCAACCTCCTGCTTCTTTTCATCACTATAATCCGCGTAAATGTCCATAGTGGTAGAAAAATCAGAATGCCCCATGACACTCTGAATAAACTTCGGATTTACTCCTGCTTCACAGAGCCTGGTGCAAAAAGTATGTCTAAGTACATGGGCTGTAAAATGTGGAAGTAAAAAAGGCTCTCGTCCTTCCGCCTCAGCCTCAGCAGTTTCTTTAGCATTGTAAGACTTGATTATCTTGGCAATTGCCTTATTTACCGCACTGGGAGTAACCATCGTATGCTCAGTTGTCGAAAAAACAAAGTCTTTGTATCCACAGATTTCCTCTTCGCAAAAACCAATGCATTTCTGGAACTGATACTCAAGTAGAAAAGCGTCGAATACTTCCTGTACCATAGGAATAGAACGGTTACCTGCCTCTGACTTTGTACTTGTGATGCGGCGCTCACAATGACCATTCTCATCAGGCCTATTATTAAACTCATGATCGACATAAATCATGCGATTTTTGAAGTCTAAATTGCCCCAATTAATCGATACGCATTCACCAATACGCATCCCAGTACCCAGTAGTACTGTAATAATTGGTACCCAGCCTTCAAATTCATGGTTCTCCCTAAGATGTTTCATGAAGGCTTTCTGTTGGTTTACGCTAAGGGCTATACGTTTTTCTTTATCAGCTTTTGTACCTTTTACATCTTTCTTCAGATCAGCCATGATGTCATCTGTAGGATTATTTCTAATAAGTCCATCCCTCACCGCCATTCTAAACGCTGGGTGCAAAAGAGTATGAACTCTGTCCACAGTTGATATTTTTAGTTGCTTTTCATCCAGCAGAGAATAATAGAAGCTCTTCACATCAGTGTATTTGACATTGACTATTTTCCTGGTTCCGAAGGTACTTCCCTTAATGTAGGTATTGAAAGTCTTGACGTATCCGCCCTTAGTCGTAAGCCTAAGATTACGTTTCTGATTCAAATAGTTCTCAACCATATGATTGACTTCTATTGTTGCTGCCATGCACGGATCAAGACCATCAAAATAATCTCTCTGGATATTCTTTTGCTTTTGGCGTAACTCAACCAAAGACTTGGCATAAACAAAATGTCTTTTCCCAAGCCTGTCTACATATGCGTAAACATATCGTCCATCCGCACGTTGGTACTCACCCTTTTGCAATGCGTACCCTTTTTTGTCTTTTCTTGATGCCATGTTTCCTCCTTTAAAGATGAGGAATGGCCGGTTCATAAGCAAATTATAACCGCGCCATTACTTGCATTCAACAGTTCTTTTTCGGCCCTTCACTCTGAAAGGTCGATGTATTCTGGCGTTTACCATCCTATTTCATCAATTTCATCTGATTACTTTTTTGGGCCTTCTAAAGTTCTCCAAGAATTCATCAACAATCTGAGTGTTAACAAGACAACACCCTTTGTACTGATATACTGCCCCTGCCTCATCAGCCAGATCCCGAAAGGTTTGTTTGCCCATTGAATATAGTTTTTGACCTTCCTTGTACCTGACGAATTTTTTCTGACCTGATTCAATAAGTTCCTCTAACTCTGGTATTTCTTTTCTTGCTCTTGGCATAAAGTATTCCTCCTATGCTATTTTTCCTTCAAGATAACTAACCATCTGGCTTTTAATCTTCATCTTTGTTCTGTGGACCATCTGCACAGCAGTATCAACCTCCACCCCGAGTTCATTTGCCATGTCTATATACCCTTTGTTGCCCTTAAGATACGGAACAAAATATGATTTTTCCTTGTCGCTCAACCTTGAAAGCTGCTTATTGAAAAGAAAATAATGTCTTCTCATATCATCCAGAAGATATGCTTCCTTAATAAATTCGTTTCTTCTGCTGCTTTCTTCCAGAACGCCACCAGAAAAATCACATTCAATTATTGCCCGTCTGATTTCATCCTCTCCTGCTACTGTATTACCAGTCGGATCAGAGTGTCCTGACGTCTGAACCCTAACCCCCAATGCAAGCTTCTCAGCTCTTCTTGCGTTAATCTTCTCATCCTCGATCAGAAAAACGAGCCCATCTACACTGCTTTCAATGATTCCAATGAATACTGCATAATGACTGCATATAATATCCACCCTTCCGGAAGCATCCGCTTTCGCATATCTGTTCACAATACTATCCCCATACGACTTGATCATACATCCTCCCTTACATGTAAAATCTATGCATAGACCCAAAAAACATACAAGGGGATGTCTCCCCTTGTGTGCTTTACAGGATCCATGTAGTTTAATTGCATTTACACCGTAACATGTCTCCAAATGTTAGCCACCGCAAAAACATCTGTGCATTTTTAGCTGCGATCCAGAATTTTTCTTCTTCAGTTACCGCATCATCAATTTCCTTCAACAACCTCTGCAGCTCCGTTTCTAAACAATCGTTAGGAATAAATACTCTTGGTGCAGCATTTTCTTCAACAAACAGTTCAAATCTAGTATCATCTGCCAAGTATCTATCCAAGCATACTCCATATTCATAATGAAGCCTCGCATATTTAATAGCGGATGCAGCCGGTGGTTGATATTTAATGTTTTTTACATATGTCTTTTCTGTTACAAAAAAACACTTAGCCATCGCATCATCTGAAGCATTCGCATGTTCCTGAATTTTCCTGTTATAATGCATTAGTCTTTCTAAACGTGCCTTATCAAATCCTGGTAAATCGTTATATGTTTTGTCCATATCGTTCTCCCTATTTCTATACTTTAATTGCTAAATATCAAAATGAAAATTCCCCAGTTTTTATGGTTTACCGTGATTTTTATGGTGGTGCTCTCGGCCATCGACTATAATTCATAAAAATGTACATACAAAAAAGGAGCCTTGGCCATAGTCGTGCCAGACTCCCCACTATACACGTTATGAAATTAGTATTTTTACTACCAATCATTAGTACATTGATAGCTAAAACACTTACGCCTAATACAATCCTGCCATTTTTAACTCCTCGACCTCTTTAATGGGACATTGCTTCCACTTTACATCTTCATCCTAGATCCTATGCTGTCCGATAAAAATGCCAGCACAAAAAGAAGACACTGCCTATGTCAAATAATGCAGTGTCTTTGTATCTTTGTATCTTATTCACTTCTTTAATCCCGGATTAGGCTTCAAAAGCCATACGAGATTTCCAAGAATATCATTAGTAAACAACAGAATTTTCAGAATACTCTTTGATAAGCTTTTCAACATTGGATGGCACTAATAATGCCATAATATCGGAGGCATCTTTTTCATTTCCGATAGCCTTAAAGCCAGCCCATGCATATGGCGAATCCTTTATAGCCATGGCTACTGCCTTCCTGTCGCAGTCATACTCTTCGAAAAGCCGTCTTGAATACAGTATCATGTTCTCAGTTTTATGCCTGACCTCAGCAAACTGCCAGTCATAATACTTGATAACGTGCGCAGATGAAGGAAAATCTTTCGCAAGTTTAGAGAAATCCTCACCTTGGCAAAAAAGCTCTGACATCCGTTTAGCAGTAAAAACCTTATTTGTAGATATTCGATGCATAGCTACATATGAAGGGGATTTTATCTTCACTCTGTTATGATTTGCATCAACCACAACAAAGCCTTCATCTTCTATGTCCTCTCCTTTGTTCAGTTCTAAAGCGGCGGACATGCATTCATCAAGGGATTTTAGAGAAAAACTGCGTGGTTTCCTAAAAGTACCTAATTCTGTATCAAATTCCTCTCCTGTCACAACATTTCTGGCAGCAAGGAAGAATAATGCTGTCATATCATATTTGATAACAACCTGTGTAAGTGGTGATACCAACTCAAAGATATAAGTACATTCTTTATTAAGCTGGCCAAATGGTATGTCCTTTATGTTCTCCGCTCTGGCAATAACATCCGCATATGTCAGCTCCTTATACCCCTGAACAGATGCCTCTTTTGCATCACATGTAGAGCTTGTAGCAAAATGCCACTCACCCTTATACCAGAAAAGTTTTATCATAGATCCATCGATTTTCTCTAACACCCTGGCATTCTGCCAGTCTATGTCCGCAGCATATTGCTCCTGGACATTAAAAAACTTGTCAAAAGGCCAGCAAATTACCTTTTGTTCTGCGATATCTATGATAATTCCCCGTGCTTCACACACCAGAGGATTAGAGAAATCCGCTTCTACACCATACTTAAAACACACAAGATCACCGCTGCGATTTGTGCGTATAACCATTTCATTAAATTTTTGTTCCCAGTCATTGGGATTATTCTTTATATATTGCAGTATTCTTGATTTCATTTCATATTATCTTCAAGCAATGCCTCTATGAAAGAATTCATAATAATAACTAATTCGACGAAAGGAGTCATCTCTTTTAAAGCTATACCTCGCCTCTCTGTCTCCGGACAGCAGTTCATCTACAGGCACTCCAAGAAGATCACTCAGTCCATATATGTTATCAAGCGTGGGAAGGCTTTTCCCCTCTAACCAATGATAGATACTCTGCACGCTCGAGAAATTAAAATATTCCTTGATATCTTTTGCAGTTATCCCCTTCTCTTCCATCACGCTTTTGATCAGTTTCCCTGTCTTGAATCTGTCAATTTGGCTTGTCATCCTTATTCTCCGTTTCTTTGCTTTTCCCCAAGAAATCATCCATTTCTATTGTTTGTTCTTTGGATAAGTCAACCTTCCCAAACAGGCGCTCATATAGTTCAAACGCCATGACAACTATATATCCATTTTCAGTTCTGACTTTTACAGGATTTCCAAACCTCCTGCAAAAATCGTCTGAATCCAGATTTCCCATCAGTTCTTCTGGTGTTATTTCTATCATGTCCATGCTTTTATCTCCGCTTCGCTAAAATAGCCTTCCTTCTTGCACTCTTCAACCCAGGCTTTAAATTCATCAGGTTTGTTCACTGTCCATTCCACAAACTGCCTAAGCCCCTCTTCAACGGTAAGACCATGTTCTGCAAATGCATCCTTAAGTCTGTAATATTTCTCAGTTGGCAGTGTCACTTTCATAAAACCATCTCCAAAAGAAACATCTATGTCCAAAGCCTGTCCTGTCTTTATCATATCTTCTATATCCATGTTTCTGCGCCGGTTCTTATCCAAAGCTATCCACTCATCAAGAGAAAGCGGCACATAGTCAGAAAACTGGCAAAAGCAGTTGATCATATTGCAGGGAATGTTATGATATTCTTTATCCCTTTCAAACCGCTTATAATCCCTTGTTCGCTGAATAAAGTCATTTAGAAGATACTCATCAAAGGTATTATGTACATGCCCATAAAGCATATATACCAGTGGGTTATCTCCCACGTCTTTTCTGTATTGCCCGTTATAGCAAAAGATCGGATAGTGCGACAAAATCACCTTCCTATTGTCATCATTCAGTTCCTTGTAATGTTCTATCCACTTAAACCGTTCCGGTTCAAATTCCTTATCCTTCAGGAACCTGTCATGATTCCCTACAATTAGGTATTTTTTCCCTCTAAGACGTGCCAGTATTTTGTTTGCTACTTCTCCACTCCCAAAACAAAAGTCACCTAGCACCACCACTTCATCCCCGGTTTTCACCTTAGAATTCCATTGCTTAATCATATATTCATTCATGGCCTCAGCGCTTTCAAACCCGCGTTTGTCCATGTTTTTATTCATATTCCCATGGTTAAAATGAAGATCTGCGATATAGTATCTCATACCCTTATCTCCTACCTATACTGAATTTTTCCGGCATATTCCGTAAGATAAGAATCCTTTTCAAAATCAATTTTCCCTTCAAACAAGAAAACATCCCTGAACATATTGGGATTAAGCAATCTAAAAGCCTCTTGCGAAGATATGTATAGCTTTACCCCGGAATCTTCACATAATAAAAGGTCCGCGCCAGCATCTTTTACACTTTTACGAAGCAGTATATAGAATATATTCTCAAAAACTCCAAACAATCTATAATCTCTACCATCGTTATCATATCCTTTATTACAGTCCTCTATGTCATCTCCATTCATGTTAAATTCGGGTACGATCAGGTTGTTATCCTCTACTCTCAGCTCCGTATATATCTCGTCAGAATCATATGAAACATGATAAAAAATACCCTTCCCGACTATAAATTCCTCGTACCACGGCCTTCCGTCCTTTATCTTGGTATATCCCTGCAACTGTAATCCATATTCTTTTAGTAATTTAACATCTATATTGTCCTGATTATTGGACTTATCACATTCATCTCGATATACATCTAATACTCCTGAGTCTTTTTTCAGATTATCAAATGCCTTCTTTACCTCATTGGGATAATCAACCTCGCTTATATATTCTGATACTGAGCTGTATCCTGCCATTTTAGCACCATGTTCAAAAAGTTCTCCCCCAAACAAAAACTTTAGTGGATAAATACTTTTCTGTATTTCTGTTTCAAATCTCAGCGTATCAACTCTAGTTATCTCAAGATGCTGAAGATTTTCGAACAAATCATCATTCTCCAAAACCAAAGCATTAAAGTCTGTTTCCAGTACAAGTGGAGGCATACAATCAAGATTACATAGAATTTCCCTGTAATCTTCAATAAATTGAGTTTCTCCATATCCCATAAGTTCAGCTATGTCAGAAGCAAGCAAATATACCTTATTATCGTGAAAGACCCTTGTTTGCAATAGTTTTATCTTTTCCATGGTCATTATCTTCACTCTTTTCCCCTATTTTGCTATTTCCATAAAGAGTCCATTACCAGTTGTTGTTCATCGGCCTCTTTATCATTCTTTGCTTCAGTTATTGACGTTAGTTCTATTACACAGACATCACATTGATGCATATATTTGTAAATATTTCTTTTTTCTGTTTCCGTTAATTGGTCCAATAATGCATCAGCATCTAATGCCTTGGCTACCGCCTTCTTACATAGTTCATCTGTCTCGTCATCAATACAATGCCAATCGCGGTTAAGCTTCTGACATTCTCTTGTATATCTATCCCATATCTGTTCAGCTACTTTTCCAAACCTCTGTGGTATCGGATCTTCAACTTCATCAGACTCGCATATTTTACGTACAAATTCCTCGATAATTTTTTCATTAATATACTTCAAATAAGCACAGTCTTCAGTAACCGCATAATCATAATCCTTATCCAAAAAAACACCCGCAACTACATAGGGATCTTCACCTTTAATCAAATTATAAGTGTAAATCGGGTTACTACCTGGAACAAAAAAATCCTCTAGGTACCCATCTCTAAGATCTTCTCTCCAACACACTAAGTAATCTTTCACTATTTCTCCAATAATGCCCACAGCACAGCCATGAGGTATCACTTCAGGACAACCGGCTTGACACCAAACCTTCCCATGGATTTCAACATATCGCTATGTCTATATAAAAGTTTTCCACTGATAATTGAACAAAAATCGCCAAAACAATTAAAAGTTTATGCTTCACATATAACAGAAAAAATAAAACCCAAAATAGATTGAGGCTATCTCACAGCGAGCCTTACTGCCAATGGAATCATGTAACCATCGGGTCCAAAAGCAGGATTTGAACCTGCATATCAAGCTTATAGGGCTTGCGCCGTATCCATTTCGACCATTTCGGATTTTTGCGGTTAATGCTAACCAGCTTGTAACTTAACCCTGTTACAGGGAAGCCGGGTTTGAAGTTTTCGTGCAGCAGGCAATTATTCTTTTTTATATTTCTACAAAAGTTGTAGCATTTGAAACCTTTATCTGTGTATCAAGCTCGGTAAGCAGCGTGTCTCTCTTCTCTTTAAGCGCATCAGCTTTTTTCTGAGCGTCGAGAGGATCTACTACTTCTGTCGTATTCTCTTTTACATAAGCATTGACAACCTCAAGGGGCTTATCATCTTTTACTTTGGAATCTTTTCCAAGAATAGACAGTCTCATATTCTCGGCGGTACCCTGAAGCTGCTTATTTTTTGATTCTGCAAACTGAATCATTTTTTGAAGATCACTTTCAATCTTCATCATGAGCTTATATTCAAAATTTGCATCGCTATTAAATGTGCCTGTGCTCTTAAGTCTTTTTCTAAGCGCTATAGCACCTGCAACCGTATACTCACCATAAGATGTCTTGATCATGGTATTTGCGTTAGATGCTACAATTGCTGCATCTATCTTCTGATACCTGTCAATCAGATCCTGTATCTGCTGATATGCACTTTCTGCATTCTTTGCAAATTCGTTCCTTGAAACTCTTTTTTCAAAAACCTTATCTTCATTTGGTTTAATGGTATCAATAAAGCTTGCTTTGTTGATCTTATCAGTTATCTTACCAACAAGAAGATCTCTTTCATCAAGTGCCTGCGTTACTAACATTTTCTCTGCCATATTATCCACGCCCCTTCATTCATCATTTTTAATAAGATACTTGTTATTAATTACTTTCATGGAGAGCGGTCCGCTAAGAATATATGAATGAACCGGCTCTATAGGTCTAATTACAATTCCTTCCCTTACAGTACCGTTATATCCAACTCCTTCTGCCCTTGCTAAAAGCGCTTGTTCATCAGGATATCTCGCAGGAAGGTCATTTCCTTCTTCCTCTACAGGGACCATTTGGCATCCGACATATTTGCAAATATCCTTTAGAGTTTCAAGATTTGTCCTCTTATCATCAATTCTAGCTGTAAACACAAACCATTCAGGAGACTTGAGCTTTAAGTGATTTTTCTGAATACCTTCTCCACACCATTCCCCCTGAAGCACAAGCGTGGCAATCTTATTATCATCCACATACTGCTTCATCTTTTCAGGAATTCCTCTGTTCTTCACATATTCAACAAAAGAAGACTTTCCATCATCCTTATATGTAAAATTATGTCCAGTGAATGAAACCTTCCCATCCCTTATTCCTATGGAGTGGCTTGATCCATCCATTTTTGTTGTTATGTAATATGGAAGCCCTGCAAATTCCTTTAATAGTTCCGGCGCAGACTGTATCCTTGTCTCATCTGTCTTCGGAATGAAGCCTGGCCTGTCTCCTATAATTGTTCCCGAGGAGCCTGCTCGCTCAGGCATTTCCCACTCTTTTACACCGAGGATTTCAGTCACATCCATTCCTTCACTTAATTCCAATCCATTCAATTTAGGTAGCTTGTCTGTACCCAGGCAAAGCCCCTGCGATATCTCGCCCCTAAATTTCATTGTCTTAAGCCTAAATCCCTCACCCATGAATTCATTGTTTTTATATGAGCTTTTCCGCAGGAATTCAAACTCTTCACAAATCGGAAGGAATGAATCAATTTCAAAATAGACCACTAGGTCACCCTCATGAAATTCATTTTTTCCTCCCACACATTTCCAACCAAGAACCTGTACAAGTTCCAGTCTATCCGCATCAGGTATAGGCAAAACTGCCTTAATCCTCTGAATCGAAGCCAGTTTCCTCATGATATATATACCTTTCCTATTTCGTATTCACAATGAAGTCGTATAATTTCTCTGCGGTGCTGATATCCACACTCCGTCCGCCCGCATCTTTAACCATTCCAATCTTGAAAGATCGCCCATAATCAAGACCATTTACAAAATAGTCAACCCAGACATGGTTATCTTTCATTAACTTTTTCAGTAGCATCAGAACGAGACCTTCATTAGTAAGCAACATTCCACTACCACTACAAGGAGAAAGATCCATTTTGCCTTTACTACATTCAATCAGCCTGTTTATCTCTCTGACTACATCTGTAGTATCCTGAAGCTTATGCATTATCGCCACAAACTCTTCCTTTGTTAATTCCAAGCTATTGGCCTCAGACTTCTCATGAACAACCCTATGGATTATTTTGTCGAGTCTCTGATAATGAACTATTCCAATAGATCTTGGCGAAATAAAGCTGCTCCCTTCTTTTGCCTTGATATAGAATTCGTCTGGAGATTCATTTATAACGTATACATAATCCGTCCAATTGTCAGAGAGGTCTATAACGCAATTCTTTGTTTTTCTATATAAATCAATCAGATCATCTTCATATTCATAATGCTTGCCATTAAAATCATGTACAAAACGATCAAAATCCTGATATGTAGCCAGACCGCCCTCTTCGAATCTGTCGATTATTTCAACTGCGTATCCTTCCGGATACATATCCCCATTAAACTCACGCGTTTCATAGATGTCTAAGCCAGAACTTATATAGATAATTCTCCCTCTTGTCATGCTTCCTCCAGTTATTCCGCCTCTTTATAAGTTTTATTCTCTGTATCAACGATATAAAACTTCCTGTTTCCAAATGGCGTTCCATCAGAGTATGTTGAAAAAAGATCTAGTGAAAGCACTCCACTTGCTTCAACCGCCTCCTCTACAGGAGTATGCCCTACAACCTGATACAGATCCTCACGAAACATTCTGTAAAACTCCATCTGCGGTCTAGCCCATATTGGAGAATTATTTCTCCATAACTCTCTCATACTCATCCTGTTTATGCGGAATAATATGTCTTCAATATCTGTTCCATGTCTACCACAAGTCTGTAAAACAAAGCTTTCCGTAAGCCCAGCATGACTGAAAATGGTGTTTTCTATTTTATGTACAAATTGAAGTCTTTCTTCTAATACTCTTTCCAGTCTAGTCACCCCATCAATGGCTGCCTGCCTCGCCTGTACTGAGTAACCGGATTCCATGGCATCCCATAAATATGAAACATCATGATTTCCATAACACCAAAGGGACTCCTGATGTTCAGACGCAAACCTGGCAGCCCTGCTAAGAGTATCCTCATAAGCCTGAATATCATTCCCTTTGCCCCAGTCATCTACCAAATCTCCAAGGACAATAATTCCATCATAAGAATCACGGTCAATTTTATCCGCTTCGTCAAACATCCATGCTTTCAAATGAACGTCTGGTATAACAAGTACTTTTCCCATTACAAAATCTCCTCAAACACTGCCAATTCTCAGTAATACATTTTCAAAGTTTTAGTCCCCGCTCCAGACTCCATCAGGTCTCAACTCTGCAAAAGCCAAAAGCTGATACAATGGCTTGATTGCATTTGCAGCCGTGGCAATCCAATAATCATCGTTTGGACCCTCATTTATCAGCTTTTCAACTGTCTCAGTTGAATACTCCGTAACATGTTTTTCCAAAAGGTCAATCAAATCTATCTCTTTTCCGTCTTTATCCTTAAAAATCTTCTCCGTTCGACTATTTGTTATCCACTCTCCATCATGTTTATATTTTGTTTCAATTCGTTCAGCCAAATCCTTCAGCATTGGTATTGTCTCTGCACCTGTTTTTCCATAAATTCCCCTTATGCCCAGGTTAGCGTTTCCACCATCAGAATCGTCGCCATAAAAACGCTCATCGCCATCAGCTGCTTCATAATAGTAATGGCTATAGTTATAAGTGATATTAAGCCATGCATCCGTTATAGCTGCAGGAGTGAATTGACCAGTTTTTTCATCATAGTCTGCTCTATAGGTTCCGCCTGTCATAACATGTTTTATTGGTAACTGTATTGTTTCTCCAGATACTCTTTCTTTTAAATAAATATCATAGCTCACTGTAGTTTCCTTTCCGAATCCGACTTTCACGGCAAGGCCCAAAAGGTGGACCCCATCTGATTTTCACACCTCCCCCGGATTATTGTGTCGGCGCACAATTAAATGATATCCCCAAAAACACTGGCTGTCATTGAACTTGTCGTTCAATACCATCGCATTTATCAGCCTTTCTTACTCTCACTGTCAGTTATTCTCAGCATCCTTCTTAGCTATGGCATGATCAATTGTTACTCTATGAATGCTATCAATGTCAGACAATATTCCACTCTTAATAATTTTCCCAAGATTGATTGGGGTATAGCCACAAACATTTGCAGCCAGATTCAGATGCTTACATCCATCTTTGTAGGCTTCTATGTTGTTATGATCATGCCCATGGATATTAAGACACCAGCGTAATCCGTAAACCGGCTCATGAGATAATAGTATCTTTTCTGCAATAAAGAGCGGTCCAGCATAGATTTCATCAAAGTAGTCATGATACTCTCCACGTCTATCATGATTTCCGAGAAGAAGGATTTTTTTCCTAACCTTAAGTTCCTTCAAATATTGAGGTCTACCCACATCTCCAAGGCACACAAAAGTGTCGTTCTTCATGATGTTCCTATTGATTATTTCTATCTGTTCCTGCGGAGTAATCCAATTTGGATCCATGAGCTTGCAATCTTTATCATCAAAATGCATATCCGAAAGAATATAAACGGATCCGTTCTCAGACCAATTTCTAAAAGGTTCATAAAGTGTCGATATCATTCTGGCTCCTCCTCGCATTATCATTAACTGTTTTAGATTTTATAATCGCGGGGACAGGAGTCGAACCTGCTATCTCAGAGGTTATGAGCCTCGAATGGTAATTCCGTTCCACTCCCCCGCAATATAAACGACTCTACAGAGAATCTAACTCTTATCTCCGGATAGACAGTCCGGCATATTAGCCTTTATACCATAGAGCCATGTAAGGCCGGATGAAGGATGTGCGCCCTCCTCTGATGATTACAGGTCACCTGCATCGCTATCTATGCTTATCCGGCGTATGGTTCCGATAACAGGGATCGAACCTGTGGCTTCTTCCTTGTAAGGGAAGCACTCTCCCAGCTGAGTTATATCGGAATGGACCGCACGGGAATCGAACCCGCCATCTCGAGTTTGCAAAACTCGCGTCACCCCATTGCGACTTCCGGCCCAAGTCGCAGAAAGCCGTGCCTGTGGCCTCCTGCTTTATTAAGTTGTTTTGCATTCAGAAGTAAGGAAGTGCCTGCTTTCTCTCTTCTGAAAGCTCCATGTCGGTGCTGCCCCGACTTCCTTAGCTTGGAAGGCTAATACACTAGCTGATGTGCGAATGGAGCTGATCGGGCAACCGAGAATCGAACTCGGATCAGATGCTTATAAGACACCGGCTCTCACCATTGAACTATTGCCCAATATCAATTTGGGTATTAAAAAAGGACCCATCCTCTTGGACAGATCCTAAAATTCTACAGTATATTCCGGTGTGCCTGTTTACCAGCCTAACATCGGACTTTACCATCTGTCCTAAAATATTTTTCTATGCCAAAAGCACGGCCTGATGTTCCTAATACGGGCGCATCAATAACAAACGTATCGACTGTGAAGTCATACGCTTTTGTCGCGGTTATGCCTATAAGATTAGAAATCATCATCTGTCTCATTGAAAGCTTTTTACCTTAACCTTTCTTAATATTTCTGATAAACAAAAAAGGAAGCGCTCGCATATTTATGTTGATGTTTGCATCAAAATAAATAGGACAGGCACTTCCTATGTACTTACATTAACATCATACCGTATATTTGTAAAGCACTTTTTTTAAAAAACAAAATACCTGAAATTGGGATCGAACCAATGGCCTTCTGCGTATGAAACAGACGCTCTTACCAACTGAGCTATTCAGGTAAAAAGCGGATACAAAGGGACTTGAACCCACAACCTCCCGGTTAACAGCCGGGCGCTCTGCCGATTGAGCTATGTATCCTTAGCTGCGGTAGTAGGGTCGCAGGCATCCGGGGGATGCCACGCTTGCGACTCCGAGCTCTGCGTAGGGAACCTACTACTTCCTGAGTCAGAGTCAGGCGCTCTACCAATTGAACTATGCCGCATTAGTGCTGCCACAGGGAATCGAACCCTGAACCTATCGCTTAAGAGGCGAGTGCTCTACCAATTGAGCTATAACAGCTTAGTGCTGCCTATGGGATTTGAACCCATGACCTACGGTTTAAAAGACCGTTGCTCCACCAACTGAGCTAAGACAGCATAGTGGGCCCGGGTGGAGTTGAACCACCTCGCAGGGATTTTCAGTCCCCAGCTCTACCAGTTGAGCTACAGGCCCTTAGAGACAAGGATGGGAGTCGAACCCATGCTCCCGGAGTTGCAGTCCGGAGCCTTTCCAGCTTGGCTACCCTGTCTTAACTACGGTACTCAGATTTGAACTGAGACCACCGGAATCAAAGTCCTGCGGGCTACCATTACCCCATACCGTAAGATGCAGTCTTACTCGACTGCAATTATTCTTTCTATAGGAACTTCAAGGTATACAGAAAGAGCCACCATCCTGTCAACGCTCGGAAGCACCTCACCTCTGATATATCTGTAAACAAGAGATGTGCTTGTCCCGAGGTATTCCGAAACCTCAGTAACTGTATGTCCGCTTTCTCTGATCAAATCTCTTATATGTGTTCCTGTTCCTTCGATATCAATTACTGGATAATCCATTTTTCCAATCTCCTTTTTCGCATAAAAAAACCACTTAACCTTTGCAAGCTAAGTGGTTACAGATCTCATCGACCTCATGTATTTTAATGCTCCGGATTATCCATCATTTTCTGGACCCAGGACCACTTTCCACCAACTTGCAATTTGCATAACTAACAGAGCACTTCTGATTTTTGCAGAACTGCATAAACTGTTTGTTATTAAATTGCTTGTTGATAGTTACGTAGTACATCTAAAATAAATCCTCTTAACTTTCTGCTGCTCTCTTGCAGCTCTCTTTTTCTGTTCTGTTTGTATTATCGTCCCTATAGACCATTTTGTACAGTGTCATCGGATGACACTTCTCCATTGGCCATTAAGCCAAAGTACAGACATCCTGACTCGAACAGGAAATACCTCCGTATCAGAGAGGCGTGATAACCAATTTCACCATATCTGCAAAATATCCCCTGCAGGACTCGTACCCGCGTATGTGAGATTAGAAATCTCATGCCTTTTCCACTTGGCGAAGGGGATATTAGTGTTCCTCAGGCGACTCGAACGCCTAATTCCCGGTTCGTAGCCGGACAGTTTCTCCATTAGCTTAGAGGAACATAGCGCCGTGAACAGGGATCGAACCTGTCTTCCCGTGAAGGAAACCGCTGATTAGCAATCAGGTGCCTTACCGCTCGGCCACCACGGCTAAAGCGCTGCATGAAGGAGTCGAACCCTCTCTCCCGTAAAGGAGCCAGCGGTTTTCAAGACCGCGGCAATCCCGTTCTGCCAATGCAGCTTGAGCATAACCCGTAGGACTCGAACCCACACAAACTGTTTTGGAGACAGTTATGCTACCATTACATCAGGGCTATATTATTCTTTACACCTCTCTTTCCTCGTTATTTTTGTCGGTTATTCATGTATAAAAATCTTCTGCCTCTGGCAGAAATACAGGCGGTGGAATTCGAATCCACACATTAACGAGGTTTGAGCTCGCCTCCTCTTCCATTTGGGATACACCTGTGTAGTGCAGGATATCAGATTCGAACTGATACGAGCTAAGCCCAACTGGTCCTTAGCCAATTGCGTCTACCGCTTCCGCCAATCCTGCAAGTACGCCCTAAGAGACTCGAACTCTTACGCTTTCGCAACAGATTCTAAGTCTGCCGTGTCTTCCATTTCACCAAGGGCGCAGATGTGACCGGCGAGACTCGAACTCGCAACCAACAATAGGAACAGAGACTTAAGCTCTGCGTGTATACCAGTTCCACCACGGTCACAGATAATTCAGTTGTAAGCTCCTAAGTCGGAGTCGCAATAATCGTGTCATGTCTTTTCTCCTATCAAATAACTAAGTGGGCAAGATGGGTGTCGAGCCCATTACCTCCGAAGAGAACGGATTTACAGTCCGTCGCGTTTGCCGATTCGCTACTTGCCCTGATGATCCCCGCCGGAGTTGAACCGAGCATTTCAGCCTTGAAAGGGCTGTGTCCTTGCCATTTAGACGAGGGGACCATATGCGGAGCTGTTTTTACTCACAGCTCCTTTATTCTATTTTTCTTTCAAGCACCTACCTGTGCCTGAACTCCATTGTCAACGATGATTATGTCATCTATTGGAACATCAAATACCACCGCCAGTACAACCAGGTTGTCTATCGTTGGCATTGCTGTGCCGTGCTGCCACTTGTATATAGCTTGCGGTGTTGTGAAACCAAACAGCATCTGCAGATCCTTAACAGACAGTCCGGCATCCTGACGCAGCTTTGTTATGTTCCTTCCGGTTGCCGCCATATCTATGGCAGGTATTGTTACCATTTCTGCTCCTTTCCGCTTATTGCATGAAAAAACCGCCCACCTTTTTCACTTAAGGTAAGCGGTCGCTAAAACATGTTAATTTATATGCCAGACCCTGGATTTATTCTCACTGAGTTTGCCTATCAACAACATTTTCTCGCAATTGCCTACCCTTAAATGAGTACATGAAATATAATCCCCACTCTGATCTTTTCAGGAGTGATGATTCATAACTTTCATTATTGAGGCAATAAATTCGATTCATTGTTGTTGTCATGTCTCTGTTTTTCCTTTCCGGGAGCAGATTATTTTTACTCCGCTTATCTCTTTCTATATCGAATAGTAACACTAAAATCTTTAGCCGTCTATTATACTCATAGTATAAAGTCATTCAAGAACCATATTTAACTCCATGATGTCAGGATAGCCCCTTCCAAAATGGCTTATCTAAATTTTCGTTTTTTCTGTATTTTTGCCGGTTTCCCTGTTTTTAAACACCAAGAAATCATCCATTTTGACGTTATCTAAATCAGTTTGTCCAACTAATATTCATCTGATCCACATTTCTTGTCCTTGAATATAAAAACGCACCTAATCCGCCCATAATAATTGCAACAATAGCACTTCCAAGGATGGTCAATCTATTGAAAAGACACGCATTTCCATTGCTATCTTTTATATCAGGAATACTTTTTAAGTTGTCATATTCTTTTCCCAGCCATTTCCCCATAGGGTAATCTCAACCACTTCACTGTATGAGTTCCTCAGGCTCTTCAGGAAACCAAATGATTTTATCAAACCAGCCTTCCTTAATTCCATCCGCATACATACAATCATCAATGTATCCAAATTCTTCAGGAAGCTGATCAATAAACTCATACTCAGACATGTGCGCCGGAACAATGCCTATATAATCTGCACCTTCCAAGCTGTCCACAAACATTTCAGCTCCCAATAAACTTATCGGAAATCCAGCATCCTTTATGGCAAGATATGCGCTTATGACTTCTCGGCGGCACCAATGTGATCCAGACAGATTAAAGTAATATCCCCCCGTTTCAGATTCTGTTTTATCTTGCCAAACATAGAGATGATAATATCCAGGCGCAACTTCAAATGGGTGCCCTGAATCACGCTGTTTACGATGGAAGTACCATTCATCCCATGCCTTCGGATCATCAAAATCGATACCCGGTTCATCATAAGGGTTAACTCCCCTTCCTGTAAGTCCTTCATCTCTTCTGTCAGAATACTGAATATAAAGCTCTGACACAGAAAAGCCCTTACATTTATATCCGATTGCTTCATAGCCAATTTTACATGCCCTAAAGAAATCATTTGCTGTAAAATCCCGAATTCGTCCAATTCTGTCTTCATCATTCTCGCCGGAAGCAATGATGGCTTTAAGCCTGCTAATCATTTCATCAGATATCCCTCTATAAACTTCTTCCTTGTATTCAGGATTAGCAATCCACAGATCCGAACGTTTAATCACTCCTTTCCGATATCTATACGGAAGCTCTTTTGCTATGAGATCATTGTATTTATCATCCTGTAAAAGTTTTATGGATTCCATTACAGCAGGCGTAATAAGCTTGCATAGCTTTTCAAAAGCTTTTTCCTCAAAATATTCCGGTTCATTAAAAGATCTCCATTTCATAACCGCCGAAATTACAGTTTCCTCATTTAAATTCATTCCGTAACAGCGCAGCTTACCGTTTGTTTCATAATATCTGACTGCTATAAGCCTGTACCATTTATACTCATCAGGATAATCCCTAAGCCATTGTCTGTAAAAATCATCGAAATCGCTAACTTCCCCTATTGATTTCAGCCTTTCAAAATCGTCATAATCCTCTATTGCACCACGGGGAACCCTGATCCAGATTTCCTTTATAGCATCATTTCTTCTTATCGGGGCCAAAGGATTAAGAATCTCAAACAATGGCTCAATAGCCCCAAGAATAGTAGGCGTTGAAAGGACTTCATGCGCTGCACCAATGTCGCAAAAACTAATAAGCTCATCAACATCAGGTGCTACTAGCTTGTATTCTTTTTCAACATCCTTAAAAAACATATGCTGACCTCCTATACCGCATAATGAAGCCTGTTATCGGAGATTCTATCAATTAACACCTTCTTAATTCCGCGTTCTCTCAAGCTTTTCTCCCTCTTCTGATTCTCTTCATCTTCTAACGAATAATCCTCGTAGCTGAGAACAATATCATCTGCATCAAGGTACAGCTCACGAGTAGCTGCATTATATTTAATCCTGGAAGGACTAAAGCTGATATCACCTGCATAACCACCACCTATCTCATGTAATCGATACTCTTCTACATCACTGCTAAATGAATCCATAGAAATCTTCTTATTGATCAAGCATGATCCATCTTTAAACAGCGCCTGTAAACGGAATTTTTCTGATGTGATATTAACAATATTCAAATCCTTGATAGCATCGGAAAACTTCTGCCCTCTGTTGATTTCAAATGCAATTGCCCTGAGACAGTCATAGTTAAGAGCCACTCTTTTGGAAAAATCGATTACATTATTGACTTCAGAACTGTAGTTCTTTTTCAATACATCTGTCAAATATTCTCTGATATCTTCCTCTGTAGGATAGTCAAATCTGAAGTGATAATGGAAACGTCCCGGTCTGTTAACTAGGAAATCGTTTAGACCTCTCAGTTCATTACATGTAATGACAAACAGTTTCTTTCCCTGAGCAACACCATCGAACAAGGACAGCATGCTGGTTTGTGCGCTACTTCCATGCTCCTTCTCTGAAAAGGTCTTATCAAATTCATCAAAAAGAACCATTACTTCCTGCTGAATTCTGTCCAGAAAGCTTCCTATTCCTTCCCAATACGTATCAACTATAATTACTGGAATGTCCTTTTCAACAGCTTGTCTTCCAAGCAGTCTTGAAAAAAGTGATTTACCTATTCCCTTATCTCCGCTCAATATGACCCCAAGATTTCTGTTAAAGATTCCAAATGAATCCAGAACTTTTCCGACCTTTTCCAAATGGATACCATATACTTTAGCGTCAGTAATCTTAAATTCGTTATACCTTTCCAGGAAAAAACCTTCCTTCTCACTATATCTAACAACATAATAATCAGCCGGAAGCTGATCATAACTTCTAAGATCATCGGGATATATGTTGAATTTTGACCCAGTACTGATAACTTTCATATACTCAATTCCCTCTCTTACGCTTCTTTTCTTACCTACAAAAAATATCATATCCCCAGTATTTACCTTTGTCATTGAACTTGTCGTTCAAAACTCATGGCGGGCTTTTTACAGAACGCGTCCTATTATTAGGGCCTTATCTGCAACATATTCATTTGTATTGACATGCCAAACTTCACCAATTGGTCTAACCCTGTACACAACAGGCTTTCCATTGTATTTTGCAGCAGCTTTCTTAGCATAGTTTTCTGCAGATAAAAGCGAATTCGTGAAAAACACCTTATTTGTCAGCTTTTTTCTCCATTCTTCTCTTTGATTTCCTGTTTCTATCGGAGGAAGTATTTCTTTCATATCAAACGCATCACATGTTCCATGGTAAAATTCCATTTCCACATTCCTATATTTCATGTCAATAACCCTGTGGTTGAATAAAAAAAGAACCTTTGGCAAATCTACCTCAGGTTCCTGCAATCATTCCTATTAACTTGTTTCCACTTTAAGTAATAGTTTCTGCTATTACGACGCCTTGTATACTTCATCATTCACTCAAAAATCACATATAAATACTTCTCCTATTATGATACAAAGGTACAGCAGAAAAATCATTGAACTTGTCGTTCAATATAAAAAAGCTGATGCATAAGCACCAGCCCTTACAGTTTCACGCATATAACATTGACCCATTTTTCATCTTCTCTACCAGGTCTTGAATCAGTTCCGACCTCATTGCTTACAATTTTAAAGCCTGCATTTTCAAAAAGCGGAATAACGCTCTCCTCTGTAAAATCACTGAAGATACGCTCTCCGCGAATCTTGGTTCCTTCACCATATTTAAAGGATGCATATAATGCACCATTAGTTCTCAATGCCTCATGAAGCTTTTTTACAATTTCTGGTAGTTCCTCAAATGAAACATGAAGCAGTGAAGCACATGCCCATATACCATCAAATTCATTGGCAAAAGACATTTCTTCGAACCGCATATTTTTAACTTCCCTGCCAATATATTCTGATGCCCTCTTGCACATTTCTTCTGAAGCGTCAAAAGAGACAACATCATACCCAGCTTCCATGAATACCTTACTATCTCTTCCGCTCCCGCATCCAGCATCAAGAATCCTCCCACCTGCTGGAACATAAGATAAAAAACGCGCTCTTACGACGGACATGTCAGCATTTATTGATCCTTCAAAAAAACTGTCTGCATTTCTATTATAATAATCTACATTTTTATCTATCATCATTTACCTGTTCCACACCTCATACCCCTGCCGTTTAGCGGAATCGTATACTGGGTGCATGTTTTTCTCAAGAATCCCAAAGAACTCATCTTTCGAATTCCCTTTACGGTATAACTCCTGTCCCGCCCAGATAGAATGAAGGTTGTCACGCAAGCATGACTCAAATAGCTTGTGTACACCTTCTTTTTCATGAATCATTGAATACATCCGGTATTGGTTTTCTGCAAATCTAATAAAAAACGGATCCCACTTTGGAAGCTTATTGCTTTTTGAGGAATTCAGTGATGAATCCATCGGCATCAGATTCCACAGTTCATCATTCATGACAAATGACCATGGTATAAAATGATCAACATCATATTTTCCAGGCTGTATCTCCTGATCTGTGAAGACATCCCGAATCGCATTCTGCTCCAGTATTCCATCCCAAAGTTTATGAACAAATCCAAGTTTGCGCATCTTTTCATCCATCGGTGCAAGCTTATATACAAGCCCCGGAACCTCAGGATTGTTATTTTGGAGCCACTTTACCTTCTCATACTGAATCCATCCAAGAATTGCCACAGTATTGTCTTGGATCATTTCTATCCAAGCAGGCTCAAAATAAATTTCCTTTTTCAACTTACTTGATGAACCAAGTGTGTAGGGCAAGAGTACTACATCCCGATTTATTCTTTCGATATATGCCGTAATTCTCTTTATGCTGCCCCAATCAGCATTCTCTTCAGATCTGGAAAAGAACCCTGCAAGGGCACGATACGGAACCATATTGGTAAGCTGTTCCTTGGCTTCTTTCAGAATCTTGTCATGCTCTTTTATGGCATTCTTGATTTCAACTTTTGAGGCGTTTGAAGGAAGGCCACTAAGTTCCGCAAGCTTTATAACCGCTCTCTCAAGGCCATCTCTTACCTGTCCATCAAGCTGCATCCCGCTCAAATGAATATGATACTCACGCACTGAATACCAGGCGTTACTTATCATTTCATTAATCACTTCATCAAAGGTAGTACTCCTTACACCTTCCGATACAAGCTTAACAATAGCTTCAAGCCAGTAAAACTTATAACAATAGGAAGGATCCTTCATCATCAGAGAAAAACCTTCGATATCCAGCGAGTTGTAATACTTGCTATCTACCTTCAGACTGTATTCAATTTTATTTGAATATAGTTCGTCACTCATAAACTCTCTTTTATCTTTTCTACCAATCCCTTATCAGCAGGAAGCCAATCGACATCGGATATGGTATCCTTTGTCAGCCATTTGGCAGCTTCATGTTCCAACAAATAAAGCTCCCCATTTTTTACTGTTGCCCAAAAGCAGTGCATATGAAGATGGAATTTTTCATAGTCGTGATCAACGACCTCTACCAAGTCATGAACTTCAATATCCGCCGCTAGTTCTTCCTTTATTTCCCTTACAAGGGCCTGCTGTGGTGTTTCCCCCTCTTCAATCTTTCCACCAGGAAATTCCCAGCCGTCCTTGAATTCACCATATCCGCGCTGTGTTGCAAATACTTTTGTTTTATGTTCATAGTTGTCGCATATTATGGCTGCGACCACGTTTACTGTTTTCATACCTATTGTGCAATTCCAAAATCATACTGAAGATATTCCGGAAGCACTTCCTCCATTCCTATATCATAAAGATATGTTACATTTGTTTTGCCGGTTGTCTGGTCAATTTTTTCCTGTTTCCTTTCGTTGGAAAAAACTCCAGTCCCAACATAAGTATATGGCAATCGCACACCATGCTCTTCTGCAACCTTTCTTATAAAAAGATGCGCATATTTGGATAATCGTAGCGACTGCAGATCAGATGATGATATATTATTTTCACATTCCCATTGGAATAGGTTATCCTCCAGGAATTTATCCTTATAATTCAGTCGTTCCTCCAGTGAGGCGTCCTTTTTCAGGGAAGCAAAGATTATAACCTCATCGCCATAAAAATATGTCCCCTTCTGATTATGATCTGGGTCCTTAAGCATTTTTAACTGAACCTGATCCATTCGGTAATTGTTCCACAGCACAAACTTCTCATGATTCATGTATTCCGAATCATATCTGACAAGGCCATACTCAATTAAGTCTTCCAGATATTCTCGAAGCTGATCGTCTATAGTAACATTAAGTGCAAAGCTACTCCCATCTTGGACAATTGCCTTGTTTTTCATCATAAATCTTATGGCATGCTCTACTTCTTCAGCTTTAAAATGGTCAATATCCTGCTCAAAGAAATCATAAATCGCTTTTTCTTCCATACCACCGTTCATAAGCATCTTTATTATTTCATACTCATGGCATCTCACTAACGGAAGTAATGACGAGACATATTTAATAAAAGCAATCTGAGAATCAGTGAATAGCGGCAGGTTTTCCTCTCCTATCCCTACAAGAAAATTATAATAACAGCATGTCTTTCTTCCACCTATTCTTGTATTAAAGAACCGCATAATATCAGGCGCACAGTCATTGTTAAGATAATCCATGTGCTTAGGATAAAACTCGCTGTTACTATACTTTTTGAAGTTGTAATAATCCTGCTTTAGGTAGTTGATTCCATTAAAGTTCTCATTATCAATATACTTAATAATTTCAGTCTGACTTTCCTCGTCAAAATGAACCCTAACACCATAATCAGATAGTCCCAGAGCCTTGAAATCATCCTTTACAAGGCTCTGCATAAGCCTCTTTTCCAGAATAAAATTCTTTGCAAGACTACCCAACGCAAATGCCACCTGAACACTTCTCTTATAGCTATTACCGATAAAGTCTAAGACTGTAACATATGATTTGCCTTCATATTTTCTAAGTCCACGCCCAAGTTGCTGAATGAAAATAGTTGAGCTTTCTGTTGGCCGCAGGAATAACACCATGTTGACTCCCGGGATATCAACACCTTCATTTAAAATATCAACTGTGCATATTATCTCGAGTTCTTTGCCATCATCCTGCAGATCATCATATGCACTTTTTCTTTCTGTAACAGTGTTAAGTCCTGTAAGATATGCAGTATGGTAATACTCTCCCAGTTCTTCAGCCATCATCATGGCATGTGTCCTGTTTTTACAGAAAGCGAGTGCTTTAAGTTTTCCTTCTGGTCTGTACAGCTCTATCTTATCTCTGATGAAATCGCAGTGATCAGCCGAGGCCAACTGTGAAATGAGTTGCCTCTCCTTATCTTTGGTCAATCCATAGTCAACAAGGCTGTCTCTAATGCCATAATATCTGAACGGCACAACCAGATCATTAATTATCGCATCGCGAAGCCTAAGTTCATAAGGAACATTTGAGTCAAAAAGGTCGAAAACATCCTCATTATCCATTCGCTCCGGAGTAGCTGTCAGCCCTATAAGAAATTCCGGATCAAAATAATCAATAATCTTCCTGTAAGAATCTGCTGTGGCATGATGGCATTCATCCAGGATAATATAGTCAAAATCATCCTTTCTAAACAGCTCCAATGATCTGCTAAGTATAATGTTTCCTGCAAATAAAAAATCCGCATCTAATTCTTTCGATGACTGACTATAAATGCCATATGTCTTCTCTGAGCCAAAAACATCCTGAAATGTTTCAAGGGATTTTTGCATTATTGAACCTTCATGAACAACATATAATAACCTTCGCGGATCAAAATTTCTTGCATCAAACGCTGCCAGAAATGTTTTCCCGGAGCCAGCCGCAGCCACTACAAGGGCTCTTTTCTTCCCCATCGTTCTGTATCTGTTGAGTTCCTTTAAGGCTTTATGCTGCATATAGTTAGGACGGACATTCTCAATTTTCTGGCCATAGTCCATATCCCAACATTCAATTGCAAAATCTATTTTCTTCTTATACCTGTTAATAATCTCCCTGTCTAAGGCAAAGGTCCCTTTCCACTTATCTTCAAACTCCTTTTGCATTTCCAGGAATACTTCTGACTCAGAATTTCTTATAACAGCTAAGTCCCATTCCACATTCTTCTTAAGAGCATACTTGGTAATATTGGATGAGCCTATAATCAACTCTGCTCTGTCATCAAATTCAAAATAATAGCCTTTAGAGTGATACCCAATTACAGAATAACCATTATCATGAAAACTCTCAAAATCAAGATGGCATTCAAAATTATCATAGCTTTCCTGCAGCTGAAGAAAGCGGATGAGCGACTCCACATCCGTAAAATTCTGATACGTTGAAGTTATCAGCTTGCCAACACATCCACGTTGTAATGCAGATTCAATATCTTTTATTATATAAACAAGTCCTGCTTTTTTTATAAAACTAACAGAAAAGCAAAACTTATTACAGCTCCTAAGATTATCCTTAAGACGTTCCAAAAAAGTTTGTTCTGTGTAGTTCGTTAAAAACAGATTCTGTTCCATGCTCTATAACTCCGTATACTTTTTACTGCTCCCGTAACTCTTTTCAACAGGATACTTCTCTGCATTTTTCTTGATTTTAGCCATAATAGCTTCTTCAATATTTATCCCCATCTTGTCAGCCATTTGAATGCAGTAGTTCATGATATCTGCAAGTTCTTCTGTTGCAGCTTGCTTATCATAATCAGGACTCCACTGAAAGCATTCAAGAAGTTCTGCCGCTTCTATTGAAATACTTTTTGCCAAATTTTCCGGCGTATGAAACTGATCCCAGTTCCTGTCCTCAGTAAACTTTATAACTTCTCTTTTTACGTCATTAAAATCCATGTCCCCTTAAAACCTTTCCACATATTTCATAAAATGATCGCGAAGCTTATCATCACACACATAAAGATATGTCCCCATGATTCCCCTTGTCATGAGAACGTAATATATATTTCTGATGTATAGATCAAGTTCTTCGTCTGTTGCCGACTGCTTTCCTCGTTTGTCATAATATCTTGATCTGTCTACATATATTTTGTGATGAACATCATCATATTTGATGTCCTTTCCAAGAATAACAAAGGCATAGTTAAGATCATAACCGGCGCTGGTATGAATACATCCAACTTCATCAATTGCCCCATCACTGTTTATCCAGTTGTTAAGGCAATGATTCCACCTCTTTCTGATTCCTTCTATTTCAATATCGAAAGCAGTTTTGTCATTCTTCGTCTTCCATTCCCATGCATAACCCGCCAGCATGCGACAGAGTTCCATATCATTTTCTTTAACATATAGTTCCCTGTTAAAACTTCCAAAATCAGAAAAGATCTTGAAATCATACTCAGCAAAAGTCTTCTTGGGTACATCGATATCATGAAGAATATCATTCACATAATTTATGTATTCTTCTCCACCCTTGACGCGCATTTGCATTTTTAGGAAATGTGCCACATAAGCACCGATTCGTTCTCTCCTGCCAAGTTCCAGCTTTACCTTATCTTCAAATACTTCTATTGTTGTCCCTGAAGGCCCTGATAACTGATCTGGGTCAAAGAAAAATACCGGCGTCTTTGCAATCTTAAGAATCCAGTCGAGCTCTGTTGCATCACCTGGAAGTCCCAGCTTTTTATTATTGTTATCATAAGCCTGATAACCCACGATGCTTCGCCTTACCTGAAGCTTCTGTGCTTCATCAACAAACAGGATATCCCATGATCCTGCCTTCACAGCTTCAGATGCGCCGATAACATCCTTTGATGCCAGGCCTTCAATCTTTTTGAAAAGACTTTTCAAAGTTGCGCGCAGCGATGTCTGCGGAATGATAAGCCCCATCTTCATACTACGAAATGTATACTCATGAGTCCTTTCATCCTGATAGTCCCTTAGGTACTTCATAAGATAAACCGCTACGATCGTCTTTCCAGTGCCGGGACGTCCTTCCACAACTATCGGAAGCTTTTTGCCTGCACGTATTTCAAAAATAATATCATCGGCGAGTTTCTTCTGATCTTTATTCAATTCTTTAAATGGGGAATACTTGTAGAACTCGCTGTTTTTTATCTGCTCAAGAGTATGCTCAGCAAGATTGTATGACCTGAGTTCATTCCACAGTTCTTCAAAGGTATCGTCATAATCTGGCTTTTTAAAATAATTCTTGTTAGCGATACCGTCATTTTTATTTGTGATTGTGAACTTCCGATCAGCAGAAATAAACTGTATAAGTTTCGACTCATAGTCGAAAGTAACAGACTGATTAAATCTGTCAGAATATATGAAATGTACCTGATTAAACTCACGCTTTTCATGATTGTTATAATGCTGCTTCATTCTTTCTGCAACATTAGTAGACTCACCGATATAAACTTTATCTCCATTCTCGAGGATATAAAGCATTGGCCAGTTATTAAGATAATCAGCGTTCCCATAATTATCACTTGGGAATCTGCGATTTGTTATGACATAAAGGTTTTCCTTTACATTTTCCGTTTTTATCATAATTGCTCCAATCGAAAACATTTCAAAGCAACTACAATAAGTATACTACAAATTCAATTTTATATATTTATCCGTTCCTATCCTTAATAAATGTTTCAGACTTTCCCACACGCACAAAAAGCCTTCTCACTTGCAATGTGCGCACTAACGCTGCAAGTGGTGCATCATGCGCCCATGATGCTCACTTGTTGAGGCACATCCCCAATCCCCTTAGCATCAGATTGAAAATCTGACTACGCTCCTACGGAGCTAAATGAGAAAAGTCGCCAAGATGATGGCATAGATTTGGGCACTGCCTTAGATGACAGTGCCCTGATTCTTAACGTGTGTATTCACGTTCCTTATTCTCTTTAAGCTGACCTTCGATACCAAGCATCTGGTCGATGTCATATTTTGCTGTCTGATATAACTGCATATCTTTCTTTACTTCTTTGTATTCTGCATAAGCAGCTTTCTTTTTAGCCAGGACTTCATCATACTCTGCAGTTAGTTCTTTTACTGATGGAAGCTTTCCTTCATAATTGTTAAAAGAATCTTTGGCAGCTTTATGAGCCATGATATCTTCCTTGTGCTCTGCAAAAAACTTTTTGCTGTAACCGGACTTGCGGTAATCAGCATAGACATCTCTGGTCCTTGCATAAGTGATGATGCTTCCACGAAGCTCTGAGATTTCTTTAAGCCTTTTTTCATAAGCCTTTATGTCAGAGCTTAGTTTGCTGAAACGATCCGAAGTATCTCCTGCTCTTTTCTCCAGCTCGTTATAACTTCGAAGTCCCTGTTCCTGAAAAAACAGAATTGCCTTCATGACATTTTTTACATTGAATTTCTTCGCCCACATCTCATAGCCAGGACCTTTTCCTTTTGCAATGATGTCCTGGAGATTAAGGAGAAGGTCAAAACTGTCATCTCTGTAATAAGGAGTGCTGTTCTGTTTAAGTTCAGCACCTTTAGCAACACCCTGGGTCTTCTTTACCAGCTCATCCTGAGTATATCCTTTTCCAAGCGATCTAAATCTGATGAAGCGCTGCTGTCCATTTCCTCTGACAGAAATATGTTTTCCCCTTTTAATCTCATAGCCCTGCGCCGATAATTCTTTCAGAAAATCCTCAAAAGTCTTTGGCTTTTTTGAAAGGGCTATATCTATCGCCTCACGTAACTTGTCACGAAAGCTCGGTCCATTATCTTCATGGATGTAAGTTGTCTTACTGTGATATGGAGCCGGTGCGATAACGGAATAACCATTTTCCATGCAGATAATGTTGGAAAGTTTTCCTAGAGCAATGCCCGATCCCCAGAAGTTTCTAAACTTCCTGCAGCAGTCAAGTGTAGTAGAGTTAAAGATCACATGATTATGGATATGCTTTTTGTCAGTATGTGTGGCAACTATGAAAGCATGATTGCCTTTTGTAAATCGCATTGCTGTTTCATATCCGATTCTGTTTGCTTCCTTTGGAGTAATTTCCCCTGGCTTAAATGACTGTCTTATCTGATAGGCAATAACATTGTCGTTCCTTTTGAGTCCTGTTATCTGTTCGTACTCTCTTTTGGACAAATAGAATTCTTCACTGACAGTCTTGGGATCACAGGCATAGGAAGTCACATATGTTCCATTTTCGGTTTTATCAGGGTTCATTGCATAATCAGTCCTTTCGCCAATGCACTTGGCAAGGGTTCTCCCCTTATTCTCATGTAATGCTATAAGTCTTGTCGCTGCCATAATGCTCCTTAAGAAACACAAAAATGCGGCTACAAGATTCTCTCCCATAGCCGCACGTATCATTTTATATTTGCCAATCGCTCCAGTATTTCTTTTATGGAAGTCCATATTCCTTCCTGCTGTGTCCTTAGCTGTTCAATATCGCAAATATAAATACTTCCTGTCTCATTTGCTTTTTTCGCATACTGATTCAGATTATTGCTGTTGATGCGCATGAGCCTGACCACTTCCTTCACATCGGATAAGTCCAGCTTGATAATGTAGCCATCTATAGCCATCTTCTTCATATATGCGTTCAGATTTTTTACTCCTGCTGCTTCCATGCAGTCCCTGATTTTCTGTCTTTCCTCCGGAGTTACTCTGACATGAATTTCATTTCGTTCCTTCTTCATATCACAGCACCAACTCAGGCGCCAAACAACGATGCGGTCTTTCATCAGCATCCGGTTTGCAATCACGGAGCTGTTTCAAAAGAGAAACCTTCTCCGCTTTCTCTGCAACCTTCTCATGATGCTCTCTGATTTCCTCTTCATCGGGAATTCCATTACAGTTATCATCCCTAAATTTGTCAGCCCCCTCATCAACCTTAACATTGTTAATGATGCCATCAAGATTGTTGTCGTTCTGCTCGATCTGGTCTTCCAAGCCTCTTCTCACATTTCCAAGAGTGTTAGGATCAAGCTCCTGTGGAAGTTTCATTCCAAACTCGGCTCTTACCTTATACTCGATAAGAGAAAAAACATATGCAGGCATGGTACGGACATCCCTTTCCCAATCCTGCATCGTCCTATATGGAATACCAAGATAATCAGAAAACTCATTTCTGCTCATACCAGTGGACTCACGGAGCTGAATAAATCTCTCCCCCTGAGTCATGTCGTTAGTGATCATCGGCATTACATTTGAATCTGCAGACAGCTCCATGTGCTGAGGCGCTACCGGAACTACTCCATTAACATCATCCCATTTTTCTATTGGTGTTCCTGTTCTTCTTTCCATAACAGTTTCACTCCCTTCTGAATTTCCTTTCAGGAAATCGGATCTCGTACTGCACCCTGCCTTCATCATCGTATGTGATATCAACATAGCAGTTGAAAGTCTTACCAGTCTTGCGGGACTTACAGCCCATGAGCTTAACTGTTCCACAGTTGAGAAGTTCCTCTGCTATATCTTTTGTCATTTCCTTACCAATAGCCTGGAAAAACTTGTTGTCTTTCCAAATGGCAAAGCTACAGTCCATGTTGTCACAAAAATATGCCATATCTTTTTCTACTACTTTTGTTCCGCAGCAAGGGCAAACGCCAATACTATCATTTGCAGAATCTTCCTTTGCCTGCCTTGCAACAGCTCTCATTCGATTCTCTTCATCACTGAGGAATGGGATGTCACCATCATAGTCATCCGCGCTGATCCAGCCATCATCTTCATTTATTGTTCCCATGACGTTCACTCCTCCTCACTATCATCAAAAGAATCTTCAAAGTTATCAGGGATTAATTCACATTCGTCCTTATACTCGTATCTGTATTCGTCGATAAGAATTTCCGCCATGTTCTTCATGGACTCTGTCAAATCTTTTGATGTTTCAAAAAGCTCCCTTGTCTCGCCAAAAATGCTTACCTCTTTTTCTGCAAGATCAAGCGACCTCTTCATTGTCTGTGCCATATCTTTGATAAGATGTGCAATGTCTGCACCACTCTTCACTGCCTTTAACAGTTTTCTGTTTTCCTCATGAAGTTCTATATTGATCTCCATTATGTCCTGCTTCTTTGCCATTAAATTGCCACCCCCTTTTCATTGACTGCACCCCCTGCAGCCTTTTCCCTGCTTAGTTTTTCCTTCTCAATCTTGAGCTTGTCTAAAAGAGATGGTCTCTTTCCGCCAGCTCCATCAGGAAGGATCCTTACTGTACCAAGAATCTTTCTGCCATCATCTGCGACTGTCGCAGGCTTATCAGCGACAACTTCATCTGTATTCCTAAGCGGCCAGTCATCATCTGACTTATTCTTTTCAACAGCTTCTTTGGAATTTTCACCAGCCTGTTTTTCTTCTGCTCTCTGCTCCTTAGCTATTTTTTCAAGCTCTGCTTCCTGTTCCGGACTCATCTCCTGGGACTTTTCCTTATCAATCATCATGTCTTCCACTGACCTGATGATCATTGCCGATGTGGACCTTATGGTATTAAGAGCAGCCTTCAGTTCCTTCATGGATTCATCCGTGGTGTATGACGCTAGATAAGGAAAAGAATAAGCCCCGGTATCATAGCCAAAGAAATTCAGGACTACTGCTGCAGTTCCCTCAGCCTCAATCTCTTTTCTGTTCTTGCTGATATCTTTTGACGCATCAGCATGCAGCTTTGCATGAACCACTTCATGAAGGCATGTCTTAAGAGTCTGTAATTCGCTCATGTCCTTCTGGATAGCAATTCTCTTTTCCGCCACATGGTAATATCCCTTGGCACCGGATTTAATGTCTTCATAACCAATTGGAACAGGACTTACTTCTCTTATGACACTCATGAGAAGGGAAAACTTATTAACATCCCCCTTAAGTTCATCAATGCCAAGCTTTGGAAGCTCCTTGCCTTCAGTCTGCGAAACGTCAAATGTACTTTCAGCCTTAAAGCCCATGAGATTTAGTTCCTGTTTCACCTTCACAGGCTCACCATCTTTATCAAGGACTACTTTCCCATTGGCATCAAGCTTGTCTACTTCCTTTTCGATGGTATATGGCGCAGGAGCTATGACCTTGATTCCTTTTTCACCTTTCTTCACATAACGCCCCATCTTCTTCCACGCACCATAGCTCTGACATAATGTCGCATCCGGCTTCTGCATGGAAATCAGAATGCAGTTGTTCAAAGAGTAATGCGGAAACTTTGCCATTGTCGCAAGAAGAGTCTTAAACTCTGCACTGCTCCTTACAGACTTAACACCAACTTCAAGCTGGTCTGTCAGCTCTTTAAGCCTGTCCTCACGACTTTTGAAATTCATGTTTTCTGTATCAGCCATTCAGATCACCTCACTTTGTTTTCTTTGGTGCCTTAACTGAAGAAGGAGCCTGCTGAGCAGACTCCTCCTTTGCAGCTTTCTTAGCTGCCTGTGCATATGAAATGTATCTTGATTTACGAGCCATCACTCATCCCCCTCGTCATAGGATTTCTCATCTCTGGTATCGTCATAGGAAGCTTCATCCTCTTCTCCAAGACTCTTCAGGTAATCCTCATCCTCATAATCCTCATCAGGATCCGGAAATGTATTTTTCTTTTTGGAATTCTTAGTTGATGTGTAATACATAAATCCTCCAGCTCCTGCGAGTCCAAGGATCAATATAATCGCCATGATGCCGTTCACATTAACATCCTTCTTAGGCTCAGGCTCCGGTTCAGGTTCCTTTACAGGTTCGGGTTCTGGCTCAGGAGTTACTACAGGAGTCTTTTCTTCTACCTTTTCCTCCACCTTGCCCTTTCCTGTTACAGCAATATATTCACTGACCTGGTCCTCATCCATCAAAGACAAAAGATCTGATTCATCAACCATGTTAAGGAAGTGTACTTTCTCGTTACCGTCATCGTCACGGTCAATGATGATGTAAAAGTAGTTGCCGTTCTTAGTCATAACAGTGATGAACTGCTTGCCGCCAGCTTCAAGACTGCCATAATCATCTACGAGCTCCATGTTTCCGTCCGGTGTAAGTGGTCCCCACTTTTCCTCAATCTCAGGCTCTTTGCCCTCACAGTTGCGATAGTCCTTCTTGCAGAGCTTACAGGTCTCATCCACATGGTCTTCTGTACACTTTGTTTCACAGGTACAGTCATATCCGCCTGCAGCCGCTGTAACAGGATTCAAATAAAAAAGTGACCCACATAGAGCCACTGACATACCAAGGAACTTTGCCCTGGCTGCTATAGAATTAAAAAACTTCATTTAAAACATCCCCCTCAATCTTGTAATCGTTGTTTTCTGCAGCGTTGTTGGCACTGCCAATAGATTCCTTCTTGTCAGAGTTCTTATCCGAATTCTTTTCAGCAGGCTTTTTAGGTGCAGGCTTTCTCTCTTCTTCGATATATCCAAGCCTCTCAGCCGCCTTTTCCGGAGTAATCTGCAAAAGATTTATGACTCCGACAATGCTTGTCGCCTCTTCTGATCTGATATTTTCATCCAGGGCATCTACTTTCTTCTGGAATTCTTCTATCTTTTTAAGATATCTTTCTCTGTCTGCCCTGTACTTTCTTAGTTTCTCAAACATATCCCCTCCGTATTTATGGCATGCGGCCAAATCCTAAATAATGGCTCTGCCAATATGGTGTATTGATTGATGAATAGTGGACCGGATTTCCGGCATGTATCATCATTCCGTTACCGACATATATGCCTACATGACTCGCCCCTGGAGTATCATAAGTTCCCTGGAAAAAGACAAGATCTCCGGGCTTAGCTTCTGATGCAGGAACATTACTTGTTATCGCCCTTAGTCCGTTAGCTGTCTGCCTTCCTACATTCCATCCATTGCCACAGTGATTTATCACGTAGCTTACAAATCCCGAGCAGTCAAAGCCTTCAGGATCATATCCGCCCCACACATATGGAACGCCAAGATATCTTTCAGCTTCATGGAGCATACGGGCAAATTCTTCATCAGTAAGATATTCTCCCGGAACATGGTAGTCGTCATAATCTCCGGGTCTGGGGCCTGGAATGCCATAGATATCATCCTCACCAAAGAGATATTTCTTATTTCCAAATGTCTCAAGAAGTACCTCGTACCTTGCCATCTCGTCATCAGTAAATCCAAGTTCTTCAACCACATGGTCAAGACCATGATTTACAAGGTAAATGTCGCAGATGTAATACTCATATTCTTCGGTGTAGGTGTAATCTTCCCAGTAACCGCCATCAGCATAGGAATCGTCCTCAACCCATCTGGTGTCTTCAACTTCTCTTTCCCTTGTCTCTACTGTTTCCTCATAAGAAACTTCATACTGAAGATTAAAGATTTCCTGCAGTTTTGCCTGTACTTCATCCCTCGTATAAGACTCGAAGATAACTGTAAGTATTGCTGCAAGCTGGTATGGATTGTGGCCAACCTCATCAAGATGGTAGTTTATCTCGTCATAGTCAGCATGATCCTCAGCTATCTCATCGACCTCATCCATAAGACCTTCTTCCAGTTCCTTGTAATCATCTTCAACCGCAAGAATGTCTTCGTCTTTAGCTGTAAAAGATGTTGCTACAGTGATATTGCCACCCCCGGCTCCAAGTGCTGAGCATGAGTTCATCATTCCGGAGAATACCAAAACAAGGATAAGAATGGCTACAATGATAAGGGAAATCACAGGGTTGTCTTTTACAAATTCCTGTATCTTCTCAGCGAGAATCCCTACCATATCCTCTGCTTTATCTGTGATCTTCCGTCCTATCTTTCCGGTATTCTCCGCAGCCTTGGCATTCTTCGCAGCAGCTTTCCTCTGCATTTCCTTTTTCATCTTTTCCTTGGCAGCTTTTTCCGCGGCACCTTCAGCATCCTTGCCCTGATGGAGTTTGTTGCTGTACTTGCTGTTTTTCACTTTGCTTGTAACATGACTGACTGCACCACTGGCCACATAGCCACCAGCTTCAAATGCTTCCTCCGCAACACTGCTCTCGTCCTTGTTCTGATCCTCACTGTTGGCTCCGGAAATATCACTGGCAAAAGAAGCTACAGCACCAACTCTCCTTGCAGTCTCTGAAATCCCAGCTTTTGTTCTCTCCCTTGCTGCCTTCTGTTCTGCTTTCTTAGCTGAATCCTTCTGCTTTCTTACCTTCTCAGCATTTGCAGTCTGCTTTTTTACTTTCTCATGGCGGATATCCTCAGAAGTTTTTCTTTCAGTATTTTTCTTTGAACGCTCCTGTCTGAACTTTTCGCCATAATACTTCTGCGCTGATTCCTTATTACGGAGCTTATCAGCATGTGTCCTCTCTCTTTGGGTTGCCCCCTTATTCTTGGAATTATCCCTTGTGAATAAGCTTTCATCCATCACTCATCTCCCCATAAAACAGCTCAGGCTGACGCTTTGTTTGCATCAGCCTGGTTAGTGTTCTTTTCGATAAATTTTGTGTTGATAACCTGATACAGCATGGTCTCTTTCGGGAATCTGTCTACAAATGGCAGGATAACATTGCCATAAAAAATAAGCCCTTCACCTTCTCCCGAATGTGTAACATACGAAAGCTGATGTGGACTTATGTTGAGCTGCTTCGCCAGGATTGCCCTGTCTCCCACGGCCTGATTGAGCATGAGAATGAAATCAGAATTCTCAAAAATATTCTCAATCTCACGGGAAGCTAAGAGATCCTTTATGTTCTGGGTTATGCCTGTCGGCATACCGCCCCATTTTCTGAAACGCTTCCAGATCTCTACTGTATAAGCTGCAGTCTGGTCTTCTCTAAGAAGCAGATGAAGCTCATCAATATAATATCTTGTGCTCTTTCCGAGTTCTCTGTTTGCAGAAACTCTGCCCCATACTGCATCTTCTACGATAAGCATGCCGATCTTCTTAAGCTGCTTGCCCAGGTCCTTGATATCAAAGCAGACTATTCTGTTGTTAATATCAACATTGGTGCGATGATTGAACACATTCAGGGAACCTGAAACATAGATTTCAAGCGCAGTTGCTACGAATTTTGCTTCCGGTTCTTCCTGCTTAAGAAGCTCATTATAGAGGTCTTCCAAAATAGGAATGTTCTCCGGTCTCGGATCCTCAAGATACTTTCTGTAGATCATCCTTGTACATCTGTCGATGACGGTCCTCTCTGCAGGCTTAAGTCCATCCCTTGAACCAAGGATAAGCTCACATAATGACAGGATAAAATCCACCTTCAACATGACCGGGTTATCATCATCAGAATAGTTCATGTTGATATCCATTGGATTCACGTACTGGTCTGATGTAGGACTGATGCGGATTACCTGACCTCCAAGATATTCGACCATTGCACGATACTCATTTTCCGGATCGCAGATAATGATATCATCATCTGTTACCATGAATGCATTGGCTATTTCCCTCTTTGCAGCAAATGACTTACCGGAGCCGGGAGTACCAAGTATAAGGCCGTTAGGGTTCTTAAGCAGTTTTCTGTCAACCATGATAAGGTTGTTTGAAAGAGCATTAAGACCATAATAAAGTGCTCCCCTATGATCCTGGAACAGCTCCTGAGTTGTGAATGGCACAAATATCGCAGTAGAGCTTGTGGTCATGCCCCTCTGAATATCCACTTCGTTATATGCAAGTGGCAGTGAGCTCACAAATCCCTGCTCCTGCTGGAAGTCCAGACGCACAAGGTTACATGAATGTTTCTGTGCTATTGAAGATGCCTGGAAAATATTATTATCAAGCTCTTCCTTTGTCCTTCCGGTATTCATGATGAGGAAAGTCAAAAGAAACATTCTCTCATTCTGCTGCTGTAATTCCTTCAGAAGGTCTTTTGCATCCTTGCCATATGTTACAAGATCTGAAGGAAGTACATCCATGTCATAACCTGCCCTTACAGCCTTCTTCTGCTCTTCTATCTTACTGCGGTCCAGTTCTGTTATGGTGTGTTTTACTGTTTTGATCGCTTCATTCTGATCTACGGAATGCAGATGCATTGTCACAATCTGACTTGATTCCATACCCAGAATCTCAGCAAGCATCCTGTCGCTGATATCTGATGCATCGATGGAAAGAAAACTCATAGCACACCATGTATCCCCCATCTTGAAATATCTTCCTGTAGGGAATTCGAAAGAGCTTGGTGCAACAAAGTCCTTTACTGAAAGCCCTGTCTTTACAAGATATTTCCAGTTGAAATGGAACTTTGAAGTATCTCCCATATGCATCTCTTTGTGCATGAGCTCTAGCCTTTCATATCCGTTAAGAACATGCGCTATAACTCCAAGAGTCTTGAAGTTGTTAAGAAGATCCATCTCGATGTGCACAAGACGCGGTTTTGCTGACTTCATGGAATCAGCATGGATGCCAAAAGTAATGTACTTTGTCTTGGTAAGACCATTATTGCCGGCTTCCATGTTTTTCAGAAGCACTCCCGAATACTCATCACGGACATCATTAAATCTGTCATCCTGATGCTGGATCTTTATCTTTTTCTCAAAATCTCCTACTTCCGTAGCAAAGTTCATGAAGGAAAGCTCGAAATGAACTGAGCTGTCAAAGAAATTAAGGAAGCTGCACCACTCCTCAAATATCTCCTTCTTGTCCTCCTGCTGTGCCAGCTGGTAGTTGATATCCTGGAACTGTATCGTCTTGGTGTAATAATCTACTCCGACTCTGCAGATACCATCAGGGAACATCCTCTCAAAAGGAATCGTCTGCTGTGCAGTCCTCGGAGTTCCATCATTCTTCTGAGCATTCTTAATGATCTGTTTTATTTCTTTCTGTTCTCGCTTTGACAGGCCTTCCGGCATATCAAACTCTCTTGTGTTCTTATTTTTCAGTGGAAGAACGAACAATCTTTTCCACCTCCTTCTCTGCAGCCGCCTGTCTCATCAGGGCTGCATAATAGTTATCCGTTTTGTACGGTCTTTTCTTAGGCCTTATGAAAATAGCCTCAATAAAATGCCCAAGGTACACTTCCAAAGGTCTTCCGTTCTTTTCATACATGGCAAAAAAGAATATCGGCATCATAATGACCATCATTCCCATAACTGCCACGTTTACCGTAGCCACGCTTTTTATAAGAAAAAATGACGGCACTCCTATAAGCGCCGCCACTCCAAAGCATATGAGCTGTCTTTTGGTTAAGTTGAAAAGGATCTTGCTTTTGACCTTTGTTAAGTCCCTGGGGACACTGATGTACGAAGCTGCCATATAATCCTCCTGTTACATTGCGTTCAGAATAGCCTTGCTCACTGTGCTTGTCTTGAACAGAGACAATCCAAGAAGGAATGTATATCCAAGTACAGTCCAGAGCGAACCGACTATATCTGATGAATATGAAATCGTTGAGATCAGCATCGCATAGATACCAACGCATATCATAATGAGAAATCCCTGGAATCCAAGAGCAAACAGGCTCTTAACAAAATGGATTCCTATTATTCCATGTTCCTTGCTTCCAAAAGTTGAAAATGGTATTGGAGCCATGGAAACATACATGTAGATCTCTATCATACGGACCATGATGATTACAAAAATGAGCTTTGATGCAAGCTGTGTCAGGATCATGATTATAGAAACCTGGAAAAACAGAGCAAATATGCTCCAGATATCCATAGCTCTTATTGTTGATTCCATAGCCGCCAGTGCTGATGCATCAATAGCTGTCGAAGCACTGATGATTCCCCCTGCGCTTGTTATAACGTGCTGGGCTACATCAAACACTGCCATGGTGAAATCAAATGTATGCGTTATAAGCTCAACTGCAACAGTTGTCTTTAGTATCCACTTGAAGATGAACCAGGTCTCAAAGTTCGCAAGGTTGTTGTAGCTGATTATCAGCTGTATCAGTTCATAACAGGCCACAAAAGTCAGGACTATGCCGGCAATCGGCATTATGACAGTATCGGATATGTTTTTGATCATGTTAAAGACTGACGGAGAAAAAGCTGACGGCGTCCTTGCCACATCTGATGCAATAACACCCACCTGATCATTTACACAGTTAAACATGCTGCTCAGACAGCTCATGAGATAAGGGATTATCAGCTCTTTTAAGTGCTCCTCAATCTGTTCAAATAATCTCTCCAATCTGTGTCTCCTGTTCTTGTTTCGTTGTTGTTAAAAGAGCTGGTCATGGTTTTTACCACGCCAGCCCCTTATGAGTACCATATTCAGTTTTTATTTTTCTTCTGACAGATCAGAAAAGACCTGAGAGAAGAGGAATGAGTGTTGTTCCGATTAAAGCAACACCACCTCCAGCCATTAGCTGCTTCATTCCCTGGCTCTTAGCACCTGGGTTGTCATTGCCATACCCCTCAAGAAGGTTGATGATTCCCCATACTCCAAGGCCTGCGCCAAGGGCGATTACTACTGTCTGTAATGTTCCTACTGCTGAGTTAAAAAATGCCATAATTCATTTTGAATCCCAAAGCCGCAAACGCAGTAGATAAGCGACTTATCACGAATCATTATATACCCTAGATGGGTTATGTCGCTATTTTGTCGCTTGATACGTCTGCGGCAGGATCCTCTCCTTCCAATATTTTTTGTTGGTTAGCGACATCCTCCTTTTGGATGCCGGTTGATAGTTGCTTTCCGAAAGCCCGTCGACTGACTTCCGGTATGCGGCCGCATATATAAGAAAAAAGCCTTTAGAACCATGCCCTTTATCGACACAGTAATAGGCTTTAATCTTCTTCTGTTACTTCGATGACTTCATACTCGTCATCCGGTCTGAGCTTCAGTTCATGATTCAAGAACTTCTCCACATCAAACCAATTCTTTTTATCTGCATCCGCTGTGTATTTGTAGTTAGGATGCTGCGTAAGATCGTACTTATCTGACAGGAAAGGTCTTACGCCCCTTACCTGTACAATACACTTGCTGCCATCCATGACTGCCAGCTCATCCACACTCATAAGGTCATGTCCAAGCTTCTGGTAGTTCATGCTGTAACTCTGCTGTGAACCTCTAGATTCCCCGGTGTTATACATATCAATGGTTTCTTTGCCCAAAGTGGCATTCAGGTCCTTAAGAGTGGACTGCTCCGTACCACCAAGGAATATCTGTGAATCACAGTTGGCGCAGATTGTCTCTGCATTATCCTTATAGATTGCCTTAAGCTGTGACTTTGCCTGCAGAACAAGAGCTGCAGATATCTCACGACTTCGGATTGTTGCCATGAGTTTTTCCAGGTTAGGGATCTGTCCGACATTGGCCGCCTCATCAATAAGGCATCTTACATGGACAGGAAGTCTTCCACCATAGAAATCATCTGCCTTTTCGCAGAGGATATTGAACATCTGCGAGTAGATCATTGCCAACAGGAAGTTAAATGTCGGGTCATTATCTGACATTATGAGGAAAAGAATTGTCTTCTTATCTCCCAACTTATCAAGCTCCAGTTCATCATATGACATGATGTCCCGCACCTGTGGGATATCAAATGGCGCTAATCTCGCACCACAGCTGACCAAAATACTTTTGCTTGTCTTGCCGGCAGCAAGCTTAAATTTTGCATACTGCCTTACTGCAAAGTGGTCGGGATTCTCTTTTTCAAGCCTCTCAAACAGGATATCCACGGCATTTTTGAAAGATTCATCATCTTCCCTTATCTCCATGGAATTTATCATCTCAACAAGAGTATTGAAGTTTCTTTCTTCCTCCGGAGCCTCATAATATATCAAGCCGATAAGTGCTGTATAAAGGAGCTTCTCAGCCTTCTCCCAGAAAGGATCTCCGGGAGTGCCTTCCCCTTTGGTGTTTGCCATAAGTGTCGTGACAAGCTTCAAGATATCAGTCTCGGAGTGGATGTACTCGAAAGGATTGTATCTCATGCTCTTCTTGAAATTGATGGTGTTGAATATCTTTATCCTGTATCCGGCTTTAAGAAAGACATTTCCCACTTCGCCCAAAAGTGTTCCTTTTGGATCAGATAAAACGTAGCTGCTGTGGAGCTGCAAAAGATTTGGTTTTATCCAGAATCTTGTTTTACCGGAACCGGAACCACCTACTATCAGGACATTTTTGTTCCTGGCATACTTCGGTTCTTTTGGTCTTGAATTCATGGTGATGCGCTCTGTCTGCGACAGGATCACGTTGTTCTTAAAATCAGGATCTTCAAAAGGCTCTATGTCTTCATGTTTCCCCCACCTCGCTGAACCGTATTCTCTGTTGTGTCGAAAGGTCTTGGCGTTCTTACCCTTAAGGTAGACCGCCAATCTAAGTGCTACGCCACATACAATTCCTACTAACAGGTCAAATGCATGAAAGCTTGGCAATATGTTGGAAAAAGCTGTGCTTAGTCCGCCATAAAGGACCAGGCCCTGCATCTTTTCTGACATGTTGCTTCCCCAAGATATCCTCCAGGCTTCTCCAAGATTTGTGCAAAAGAGTCCCACTACAAAGTATGGGATATTCAGGATAATTGTCTTCTTCATTTTTCTGCTCATCTGACGTTCTCCTTGAATTTCTCTTTTACCCTGCGTGGACGCTTTGCAATCTCTTCCTTGAGCTTTCGAAGCTGCTTTATAAGGCTTGGCTTCTCTTTCTGCTCACGCTTTACCACCTTTGCAGAGTATTCCTTTACAACTGCGCTGATGGCATCAATGTCTTTTGCCTTGAAAAAGCATGTGTACCTGGGCGGATCTGAAGTCTTGTCTTTTACGATTGCAAAATCAACTCCGTACTTATTTGCTATACGCTTGAAAGTACGCATGCTCTCACCGCTGACTTCCATTGCAGAAGCGCCCTGCCCCTGCTTAACAAGCTGTTTTACAGTCATCTTGCCATGCTTCGGAGCTTTGGACTGCTGGTCCAGGTACTTAAGAAATGCAACCAGTCCTCTTATCAACGCCCTACCCGATACCTTTCCTACCTGATAGCAGAAGCGTATGTATTTTGCCGATACTTCTTCATTCATAGGCTACACCTCATGCTGCGGCTTCATACTCCAGAGGATATGCTCCAAACTTCTCCCCGGCATATGTTAGGGTGATAAGCCCCATCTGGAAATAAGTCCGCATAAGTTTGATATCAATGTCCGTAAGTGGCTTTATCCTTGAGTCTTTTCCCACTTTCACCATGACAGCACTTCCTACAAGATACCTTGAATAGCCGGAATCCATTACACTGTTTCCGGAAAAACACAGAAGATAGTCATCTCCAACTGGCGCTGCATATCCATCCTGTCCTATCCCATCAAAGATTCTATCCATCTCTGCTGTGTCGATTGTGCGGAAGTTTCCGTCTGTACCTATGACAAGAGCCCTTCTGATATCACCACTCACATCTTTCTTAAAGTTACCTGGGAACTGGATGATCCCGTCTGTCACCGGATCAAGCTCTATCTTTATCTTTAGTTCCTCCATTTTTACGCTGCCTTTCTATTTATTCTATGTTCATTCATAATCATTGCCATGCATGGAAAACAGAATGTCCTGCCTGTCCCATAAGGGCATGAAGTTTTGCAATTACGAGGTTTCAACCCTGCTGTCGGTATTGGATCCGTTGTTCCTACAAAGTGTTTTCCCCCACTGTATTTTTCTCTGTTGTATGCCTTAGACATTACATATCTCCTTCGCTAAAAACAAATAGGCACCAGTCCAAATTTCTTTAGACCAGTGCCTGGTATGAATAGATATTATTTAGATGACATTGCCACCTTTTTCTTTATGCCCTTTGTCCAACGAATTATTCATTGGAGTCTTCGAAGCTTCTTCCTTAGCTGCTTTTAACTCCCCTAAAAGTGACTTCTTTTCCTTGGAATCACATCCTCTTTCTTCCACAATCCCATTCTGACGTTCTACGAATTTCTCCCCCAGTTCGAATACCTTATTATTTGAATCATAATGATAAACGCTGTCTGTGAGCTTATCCGCCGGATCCACTGTAGTAGCATTAACTTCTCTGACCATGTTCTCCAGCGTCTTTAGATCAAAATTACCATTGTCTGGAATTATCAATATCTCATGTATGCTGCTGGGCAAAATGAAAAAAGAACCACCAACCCTTTCTGAAGCCTTCTCCATAAAGTCTTCATAAGCAATAACACCTGCACCATGAACATTTCCTTCCACAGATGCTACAAACATCTGCTCCTGCTCAGGTGGAATGTTAAGTCCCAGCATTTCCAGATCCTCGACTCCCATCTGTTTAGCAAGTACTTCACCCATTCCCTGGATTACCAACGGTTTGATTTCCGGTGCATTCCTAACCGCATCCTCATGGAGCTGTTCTGCTGATATTCCATAATTATCAAGCATCTGATTTGTCACAAGAATCGATCCGACATCAGCCCCTTCAGAAACAACCTGGAATCGGTACACCACAGCCATATCTTCGATATCTTTATGAGGGACATTCTGAAGGATTTCTGCATTCCTCTCAGTAGATACAACCTCCATGGAAAGTGTGTGTTTCATTTTGTTATAGTCATTAAAACTGTCTACATCAAAATTAGGTGCCTCTTCAAGTCGTGCAGCAGCCAACTCTGCAACATGCTTCACAATTGAACCAAAGCTTTTTCCATTATCATAGTTCTTGTAAAGCTCGTCAACATTCAGGCTTATGCCAACAGATGCCCCCTCAGGTTTAATGGTAAGCGCCTCATATGATGTATTCATCTTGTCCATTTTCTTTGTTTCAAGCTCACAATCACCTACGCCTCTCTCATATAATTCCTTCCCAATCTCTTTGGTAAGCTCTTCTTTAAACTCTTCAAAATTCATTTTTTTGAATTCTCCTCTCAATAACAAAAAGTGCCTCGCCACAGCTATCTGCTGCATCAAGACACTTTTTCAATACATTAACTGTTTCCTTTCTTATGCAGTTCCCGGGATTATCTGCATGAAAAAGGCAAGGGGGTAAACATCAATTGCTTACATCCTTGCCACTATAACAATATCACACTGAAAAAAAGGCTTCAATTAGCTTTTCATGACAAGTCCTTAACTCTTCATGACATTTTATTATTTTGTCTTGTTTTTCCTAACAGCTTATGAACACTTTTCTTTTTCATACATACTAACCATTTTTTCAACCATAGATATCATGCGCATCGCCAAATTACCATTCTCTTTAACCTGCGAAATCAGCGGTTTATCCAAATCATAGTTCAGATAGAGAATTTGACCTGTTCCAGAAAGCATCTCGTTTTCTGCTCCAGCTGGCATATTAGGGAGTACTTCCCTTATCCTTTCGGATAACTCCATAACAATATCCTGCCAGACTGAGAACCACTGCTCGCTCTCTTCAAGATTAAATTCCCCCATCCACTCTCTTGGTGTATGCTTCTCGCTCTGATCCCCGCAATCAGTTGGTTGTAATATATAGAAAATATCAGTCTTATTTTCTTCTCTAGAAGCACATCTTCCAAGAGGAAACAGCGCACATACTGCGGGCTTGCTCATGTGTATCCTACAACGATTATCATCCTGCAAGAACGGGCACTTTCCGTTGTCTTCGCGCATTTTCAGTGATACCAACGGCACTTTACTTGTCTCTCCAACATATAAGCAACCATATTTATTAAGCACTTCAGGGAGCGGCTCATCTACTGCTTTTGCCATTCGACATAAGTCAAACGGAGATAGCAGAATATCAATACGGTCCTTGCAGCACTCACCACATTGATCACATCGGAAATAGAACTCATCATCTGCTCTTAGCGGCTTTTTCATCAGTTCTTCAACCATTTTCTGCCTATCGTTCATATTCTCTATTACTTCCTTTCTGCTCTTTGCATATTATCATCGTTTACCCAAAGCTTTTATAATCAGTCTGGAACAAATCTTGATAAATCTTCTCCGGAACCAACCTTCCTAAGAATCAGCTCGTATCGTTCACCATTTTTCATAGTTACGAACATTCTGCTATGATCGATGCCCTGTTCCCTTCGCTCTTCTTCAGTTTCAATGTAACTCAGATCCAAATAATCGAAATCCTTTGGATCAATAAATCTCTCATCAAAACAGCATCCATCACGGCGAACTGTACCGTCATACCAACAATGCTGAATCCGCTCCACTGGGTATTCCCCAACCAGGTTCCCATCAGTAAAAATATACTTCATACGTTACCTTTCTATAATGAATGATCCGTCAAGCATACCTGGTTTCGCATAAAATGCCATTTCTCTAATCACACAAATTTCCTTATCAGTTCCCCATATTCATCACTAAGTGGCAGATTGTACTCTACATGTATACGGCTTCTGATAGCCATTATGGATTCCTGCGTTATAGGATTAAATCCTTCTTTTTCATAGTCCTCTTTCCACAATCCCACGCCCCGTTTTTGCCATGAAGGAAGCTTGTCGTAATTAATTCCTCTGCTAAAAAGAAGTTCATTTTTAAAAGCCGCACCTTTCCCTTTTAATTCTGAGGTTGCTGCATGCACTGACTTTCCTTCTTTACGAAGCATCCAATAACAGTGGGCATTAAGGGCATTTCTATTAGCGTCTTCCTGCCTCCAACGAAAATAGTCTTCTACTCTTTCAGCGTTAGGCAAAGGAATCATCCTGCAATCAAATGTTGCCACCATGCCCTGTTCCAATGAAAATGCCGCACTCGCTTCTCCAGCAAGCGTTGAATTGTATTTTCTGACTTTTCGTCCAAAGGCATCCTCATTCTTATCAAATAACAATGATATTTCATCGCTCTCAGTAAAAGCATAAATCACCCTAAAACCACAGTTCATAAGCGCCTTTGTTGTATTTACCATGATATCTCTGAATCTTACATCAAAGGGAGTCTCATATTTACACACTTCTTTAGTAAGCTTGGTAAATCCTCTGCCATCTAACCTGGCGACCATATACATGTCCGGGAGTAAAACCTGATCCAACGATTGCTCATAGGTGCGCATTTTTTTGTCAAGTTCATCAAATATCATTCTTTAGCCCTCATTCTATCTATATAACTGATACTTTCTACTAATTTTATGTGCCACCTCATCAGGAAGTGGTCGAAACCCTATGCATGTCAGAGTTCGTCCCACTCCATTTTCATCCACTTCCTCAGGTTCCAATTCAGTAAGACAATTATCTTTAATGAGGAAAAAATCTTCCCCTTCTGTCAGCCCTAACTCCTCCGCCATTGTTATAGCCTTCATCAGTTGGTTCCTATTCTTTGCCTCACATATTGTTTTGGTAAATATGCCAGCAAACCACTGCTCATAAACTTCTTTTTCTATAGAAAACTTGCATTCATAGCTTTCTACTTCATTTTCACAAAACTCATATTTTGTATGTTCTCCATTCTTAACAGTTCTATATGTAAAGCTGTCCCTCCCTGCAGCTCTGGTCTGACGTGCAAGTTCAGCCAATTCCGCCCCAAAGAATATCTTAGGTATCTTTTCACCGGTTTTTAATTCTTTTCCATATACATTCACTATAGAATACTTCATTACAGGCTTTGCATTACAATTAATTGCCCATGAAATAAACGCCATGCTTGCATGACTAACCTGCGCTGCAAGCTTCCCGGGTGACATATTTAAATCCTTACGAGCAATTATCAATTGGCGCATTTCAATCTCCTAATCAATTCTCAAAACTACTCCTGTCAATATGCTTATGTTTATTATTTTATATATGAAAACTGATCGTGTCATTGAACTTGTCGTTCAAAATATGACCTAAGCAATGCCGGTTTCATTGCAAAAAAATGAGGACCCATAGGTCCTCCTCCAGGCTCTGGCTTCTCAAGTATCCAGCCCCAAAACAATATATCCAACAGAGCAGATCATTATACATTTTCCCATAACAGCATTATATGTTTCTTAATATACCCTATAACAGGAAGAAGAGGACTCTCGTCCTCTTCTGTAATGTTATGAATAAGGATATCTTCAATATGACATCCAAACAGTATGCTAAGTCTTACAAGATTATCCGCATTTGGCAGGCACTGACCACGTTGCCACTTATATATGGCCTGCTCGGATTCCAGTCCAAGTGCATTTGCCAACTCGAATACCTTTATTTTCCTCTCCTGTCGTAATTGCTTTATACGTTCTCCGGTAGCCTGCATGTCTACAAAAACATTCATTATGTCCATGGTCGCCTCCTCTGTAAAAAGAATCTTCAACGCCATCCCGTCTGAATATAATAACACAACTATCAATAATAGAAAATAAACCGCCAGTTCAAATTTTTACGTAATTTGATTATCAATTGGTTTCTCCCTACCCAAGTAACTAAACGGCTCAAAAAGTGTTTTAAGAGACTCTGACTGAGCCCAATCAATCTTGGAGATAAATGTTCCAAAAGAACGCATTGCATTTTGTGGATCCCTGACACTAAAGAACGTTCCAACAGTGGCCTTGTTATATTTATTTGCATGGTTTAAATCCGGAACCATTTCTCTTTTTAAATCATCAATGAATCTAATCACCTCCCCGATAAGCCCTTTTTCTTCCGGGATATCCTCCAGTGCATCTATAATAACTCTTTCCAATGCACCGTTTTCGTTAGTTGGAATTATCAGTAAAAAAGTATTAACTAATTTATTTTGGCCAAATAAATCTATTATATGATTGCTTATCCATTCCCCTGATTTTGCTGTTACATTCTCAAGCGCCTTATTAACTCTTCTTCCTATCTTAGCATCATTATCTTCATCTCGATCGGTTACTACCATCAAAGATGCTATATCTTTTTCGACAATCATTGCGTTTATGCGATGTTTATCAATAAATGAAGCAAATTTGCCATTCCCTCCAACGCCGCATAATACAAGCTGGTTTTCTCCTTTTGACAAGCTTTCTATATGCTCATATTTATCAAGCTCAGTTATCCCCAGTGCATTACTATTCCTGTATTTCCATCCATATACATTCTGCATGAAATAGCTGATCAATTGAACATCAGACACGCCTTCTACAAGTACTAATTCTGTCATCATAAGCGCACCTCATATTCAAATACTTTTCTGTTTTCATACACATAGTTCCCTGTAACATTTCTGGCAACTATATTACTTTCCTTTCCATCTTTTGATTCAATTCTCTTAAGTGTAATAACCTTAATTGGATCCTCTTTCTCTTCCCTTTTATCATAATCACCATATTTTAATATCGCATCTATTGCTTCCACACTATGAGTTGCAATAAACAACTGGACATTCAGCTTATTTGCCAATGCAAATATTACAGGGAATAATATGTCGTAATATTTTTTATGAAGCCCTGTCTCAATTTCGTCAATCAACAATACTGAATCCATAGAATCAAAGAGCTTATTGAGAATATAAAGAATCTTTTTAATGCCATCACCGTATACTGAGAAAGGCATATTAGCCCCAGTCTCAGTTATAATGGTTTCAATAAAAGATCCATCATCCGCTTTGGTATAACAGATATCTGCAATTTTATTATCAAACTGTTTAAGAATATCAATTGCCAGCTTTTTGTATTCTGGATTCTCTACAATATTTTGCAAAAGGTCGTATCGAAGATGTCCAAATGAAGGGATGTACTGAATCTCTTTTTTTAAAGAGACACCAGGGAACCCTGTATCCAAAGATGTACATCTGATTTCCTGTTGGGAAACCTTTTTTCCTGTCTGAGCAACAATGTTTCCTGTGAATACTTTTGCCTTTTCCGGCAAAACAGCAGAATTCCTTTTATACTGCAGTTTTTCACGCTGAGACAAAATGGATAATTGAATAGCCTCATCACCAGAAATGCTATGTTCATTCCCACTAAGCTGAAATCGAAGCATTCCACTACTGCTTTCTGCGGAAATATCAAATTCCAACTGATCAGAATTCTGTTCCATATTGAACATTTTTATAAATGAAATGTAAAAACTACTCTTATCGGGGCTAAGCACAGTTCTCTGATTAATAACACTTTTCAATGTTCCCAGTTGAGTATTGGCAAATAATAGCTGAAAAGCCTCCAGAAACGATGTCTTTCCACTGTTATTATCACCTACGACAAGGTTTATTTTTGAAAAATCCGAGACAGCTAATGCTTTTATTCCTCTGTAACCATTTATCTCTATAGAATCAATATGTGCCATATCAGTCCTCTTTTTCAATATTCTCAAAGCTTATAACTAATCTTGTATGTGTTGATGCTGCTATCTTTTGTAAGGTATCAATCCTTGGGGCTACCTTACCATTGAGTATCTTACTTATATTGGACTGAGACATTCCTGTTATTTCACACAAATCTTCCTGTGTAAAATTATTATCATCCAATACTCTTTGTATTTCTTCCGATATTCCATTTAGTACATCGCTTAATGAACTATTTATACCCTCTCCATGATCCTGCTCTTTCGTAGAAATTGGCTTATTCAGTTTATTTATCTGTTCAAATATCGCATCCATTTCGTTTTTGCTCACTATTTCGTCCTCCAATATGTTAAGTATAACATATTTTTGTTGATAACAGCAAATACTTGTTTTTAATGACATACCAATGTGCAATATTAAAATATGCTACAAATGACATATTTAGCGATAATATGTTATTTGTAACATATTGCCAAAATAACAAAAGTCCCACATTTCCGCAGGACTTTCATCATAACAAAGCTCTTTGATATTAACTATTCCACCGTTAGAAAAAACTTCATGAACAAATAATTCAACCTACTTTTTATTAACATTTTGGCATCATTCTAATATCAGATTAGAAAAGACTCATCTGTCCGTTCATGATCTTATAGTAGCCATGCTCTATCCTCTCATTACCCTCATGCGTCATTATTTCGAAGTTTGAAAGGTTCTGTGCCTTTATAACAAGCTTGATAACGCAATCAAAGCAGCCGACAACATCACTCTTATTGATATCTGACAGGCAAATCAACTGTACATTGAAGTGTTTTGCTATATCAAACATCGGCTTCAAAAGATGCGCTGAGGTTATTTTTCCAAAAGGATTATCAAGGATCAGCACACTCTTAACGTTTTTGCTGACAAGCCCTGCTGATGACCTGGTATAATTCATGAGTGTCAGTACCACTGAGAAAAATACCACAAATTTCTCGGCACCGGAACTCTGTGTCAGTGTCTCCTCCCAACCCTTGTATACAGAGTTTGCACTGTTCATATCAATCTTATAGACCCTGATCTTTATGGATTCCTGGCGTATGTACTTATGAAGAAGCCTTTCACTTGAGACTAAAGCTCTGGCGCGCTTCTGGATCTGCTTTTCATCAGCGCCGCTTCGAAGGAGCTCTTTTATCTCATTAGCCCCCTGCTCAATCTCAGTCTTTATCGAAACCTTTGATGCTTCCTCAGATATCTCTTTTTCCTCAGGAAGATCCATCTTTACCATCTGGGTCTGAGGCTTGCCCGCAAAAATACGAGCCTTTGAACTGGCTGCTATCATGCGAAGGTCAAGATACATCCTCTTCCCCTGATTCATGCACTGGTCTACAATGTCATTAAAGTCATTTTCAATCTCCCTTAGATCAGTCTCAATCCTGCTATTAATCTTCTCTATGGAAGCTGTCATTGTGCTGATGCTCTCGCTGACCGTATAGAGCCGGTCGCCCTTCATCTCAGAATCATCAAGCATCTCGCCGATGGCACCGAGCTTATTCACTATTTCAGAAAGAGCTATGTCCTTAAACTCTGCTACTGTTGTTCTTATGCTGCTCTTAAGCTTTTCTTTCTGATATAGGAAGGTTTTCTCTACATAGATTAGATTATTATGTATAGACTCCCACTGAGCATCCGGTTTTTCGGAAAGTGTAACAGTCTTTATTATGTCTCCAAACTGAATAGGCTTTAAGACATCTCCTACACGATCAAAGATTCTCTCCAGTGAACGTTTTTCCTGCTCAAATGAATCCTTCCTTTCGTTTAACTGCCTTATCTCCTGTTTGGCGGCCTTTACTCTGGCTTTGAAATCCTCTCCTATCTCATTTTGTGGAAGAGCTACACCGTCAAAATCTTCAAGTGCTTTCCCTGCTGCATCATATCTCTGCTTGGCAGATGCCTCTTTCACATTGCATTCGCCAAATATGGACTGCGCTTTCTCCATTTTTTCTGAAGCAGTTCTTACTGAGTCTTTAGCATTTTTAAGGGCTTCAGATGAAAAATGGACCGCTTCATATTCAGACTTATCACATTCATAATCCCCAAGCTCTTTTTCATATTCCGCTCTATCCTGCTGTGATTTATCAAGGTTGACTCTGAGATTATCCAGGCTTTCGCTAAGACTCCCCAGAAGAGTCTGGTACTGAGAGTAGAGTTCTTCCAATGATCCTTCAACTATTTCTGCTTCCTTTGCACTATCCGTATTCTCTAAAACTGTGCGGATGCGATCCAAATGATCAGCCTGCTGCTTACGTTCATTTTCAAATGCCGTCAGCTCTTCCTGGCACTTAGCCACCGTATCACATACCTTTTTATATGAGCTTTCTGCATCTTTCAGGGCAACATATGCTTCCTGTGCTTTTGTATACCACTCATTTTCCTTGGCGAGCATTATACTGAGTTCAGCAAATGACTCAAGCCACACAGTAAGGTCATGCAAACGCTTTTCTTCACGATTCAGGTCATCCTTAAGGGCATCAATTTTTTCCTTTATCCTCCCCTGTTCTTCTTCCAGTTCTTTCCTTCGGCCCTCTAAAGAAAATATTTTCTCCTGTAGCTCGGCAATAGCTTTTTCCTGTAAAGAACTCCAGTCCTCAGAATAATCAAATTGCTCTACGAGCTTCTTCTCTTCCTCGCTGTCTCGTAATCTATCGTTAAGACGCTGCAGCTTTTCCTCTTTGACTTTTATTTCATCTTCCAATCTGCCATAATAACCTGATCTGTCAGCAAAATATTCTTTGTCATAAGCAGCCAGGTGAGAAGCACTTTCCATGTCCCCTG
>JAEEGJ010003476.1_pt1 | contig 60426 bp, 52 predicted proteins | sample 8958761 | NCBI WGS metagenome assembly JAEEGJ01 (sample SAMN16246546, study PRJNA631951) | gut metagenome | biome: gut microbiome; feature: rumen; material: RS-attached | host: Bos | place: Iran: Karaj | collected 2018-10 | reverse complement strand
GAACAGTTGTACTGATAACAGGAATATTAAACGGTGCGTTCAGATGCCCTTACTGCGATATAATTCTTATACATAATTACGGAAAACACTGTACTCACTGCGGTAAACAGTTATATTATTAAACGCCAGATATTCTATTAATCGATAAAATTTCCCGCCCGACATTAAATATGTTGGGCGGGTTTAATTTTGTATGTTTATGCGTTAAATTATGTGATAATATATGTTTGTTATGTATAACAAAAACTATCTGAACGAAAAAGTAAAAGTTAATATTGATATACTCGATGAAACGGATTCGACCAATGAAGAGGCAAAGAGACGAATAAAAGACGGAGTCAGAGAAGATTTCGTTCTTGTTGCCAGAAAGCAGACTGCAGGCAAAGGAAGAAAAGGCAGATCTTTTTATTCTCCGAAGGATACAGGAATTTATCTGACCTTTACTCATTTTACGAACGATTCGCCTGAAAATGTGCTTAAAGCTACTGTTGCAACATCTGTAATCGCAGCAAAGACAATAAAAGATACATTGAACATCGACTGCGGAATTAAATGGGTAAATGATTTGTATCATAACGGTAAAAAGGTTTCCGGTACTTTGTGCGAATACATTTTCAAAGATATATATGAGAATGATAAAAATGCGGTTATTGTCGGAATAGGTATTAATCTTTCTACAGAGGATTTTCCTGAAGAGATTTCGGATAAAGCCGGCTCGCTTGTAGCGGATAACAAAGATAATTCCGTATATGATGATATTGTAATCGGAATTGCAAACGGTCTTAAGACATTCTTCGAAAGCTGTGATTTAAATTCTTATCTGCCTTTATACAAAGAACTTTCGATAGTTTTGGGAAAAGAAGTTGAATTAAGCGATGCTTCGGGAGTTCTTGATAACGGAACAGTTATCGATTTTAATGATAACGGCGCAATTATACTTGAAACAAAAAACGGTGAAAAGAAGACTTTCGATTCCGGAGAAATCAGTCTGTTTATGATATAAATATATTTTAGGGTTAATTATGAAAAGATGTGTAATAGTCGGCAGTGCCGCAATTAACAATTACAATAAGGTAAAACAGTATCTGAGTAAAGAAGATTATTTTGTTTACTGTGACGGCGGTCTTAAACATATGGACGAGCTGGAATTTAAGCCGGACTTGATTGTCGGAGATTTCGATTCCCACGAAAATCCTAATCTTGATGTTGAGACAATAGTTCTTCCCTGCGAGAAAGACGATACCGATACATGTCATGCGCTTAAGGTCTGCATTGAAAGAGGATATACGGATTTTCTTTTTGTCGGCTGCATAGGAGAGAGACTGGATCATACTTTGGGAAATGTTGCGCTTCTTATAATGCTTAAAGAAAAAGGCCTTAAAGGAATTATGATAGACGATTATTCCGAAATGAGTATTGTCTCGCATGAAGAGAGTATCGATGATTCGTTTTCGTATTTTTCGCTTCTCACATTAAGTGATTCGGCTGACGGTATAGATATTAAGAATGCAAAGTATCTGCTCGAAAACGGGAGCATTAAATCCGGCTTCCAGTACGGGGTCAGCAATGAAGTCAATAAAGGTCAGACCGCAACAGTTTTTTGTAAGAGCGGAAACCTTCTTTTGATAAAAGTTTTTTAAATTGTCAATTTTTATAAAAATTTGGTGTACTATGTGTGAATTTATACAAAATGGACTTGAATTATCCAAATTCTTATATTAAAATATTTGAGTATTTAATTGTGTTATAACTTTTTAGGAGGAGTATATATGATTTCAGCCGGAGATTTTAGAAACGGTATTACCATTGAATTAGAAGGAAACGTATTTCAGATTATAGAGTTCCAGCATGTAAAACCCGGTAAGGGCGCTGCATTCGTTAGAACAAAGCTTAAAAACATCAAGAACGGCGGTGTAGTTGAAAAAACTTTCAGACCTACAGAAAAATGCCCTCAGGCTCGTATCGACCGCAAGGATATGCAGTATCTTTACGCAGACGGCGATATGTACAACTTCATGGATGTTGAAACATACGAGCAGATCGCTTTAAGCAAGGACGAGATCGGTGATGCATTAAAGTTCGTAAAAGAAAACGAAATGGTTAAGATGCTTTCACATAACGGACAGGTATTCTCAGTTGAACCCCCTCTTTTCGTTGAACTTGAGATTACAGAAACAGAACCCGGATTCAAGGGTGACACAGCAACAGGTGCTTCCAAGCCCGCTATCGTTGAGACTGGTGCGCAAGTTTCCGTTCCTCTCTTCGTAGAAATCGGTGAGAAGATTAAGATTGATACAAGAACCGGAGAATATCTCTCAAGAGTATAATCTTTCTTCACAAATATACAAAGCTAATGAAGACAATGAATATTTCCAAAATGTTCATTGTCTTTTTTGATTTCTTTTATTGGTATTTTCTTATGGAGGTTATGTATGGATTACAATATATTTAAAGAATGTATTCTCGAAGCACTTGCTGAGAGATTTGGAGAAGACTGTAAAATTGAATATAAAGAAGTGCTTAAAAACAACGGAATAAAGCTGGACGGTCTGGTTGTCAGATTTCCGAATAAAAGCATTTCTCCTACTGTGTATGTAAATGATTATTATGACAGATTCGTCGGAGGAGAAGATATAGATGATATAGCGGATCACATTGAATGGCTTATTAAGAACAACAGTATTGAGGATGATTTTAATCCTGAAAGTCTGATTCTTTTTGAAAACATAAAAGACCGTATTGTTTACAAACTGGTTAATTATGAAAAGAATGAGGACCTGCTTAATACGGTTCCTCATAAAAAGTTTCTTGATCTTGCGGTTGTTTATTACATCGCAATAAAGGAAGATATCTTTGAAAGTGCATCGATTTTAATCAATAACGCACATCTTGAACTCTGGGGCAAGACTACAGAGGATATAGATAAACTTGCAAAGGTAAACTCTCCTAAAATATTAAAGCCGGAACTTAAAAGTATGGCTCAGACTCTGATGGAAATCATCCATCATGAAAAGAAAAATTTAGATGAAATAGAAGAGGATATTTTATCAGACTGCGGTATGTATGTTCTGTCGAATGAAAAGAAGCAGTTCGGTGCATCCGCAATTCTTTATGACAATGTCATTAAAGACTTTTCAGAAAGTCTCAATTCTGATCTTTACATACTTCCGAGTTCGGTACATGAAGTTATTATGATTCCTTCAATTCTTGTGGATTCTGTAGACAAGCTGAACGACATGATTTGTGAAGTGAATGCCACACAGGTTCCGCTCATGGATATTCTTTCGAATCACTCATATTATTACAGCAGAGACAAAGAATGTATAACATGCGCTTAAAGGCATAATATTTATTCCGGAATTTCCATATATTTTTTATATTTTAGATATGGAAATTCCGGATTTTTATGCTTAGTTAGAAAAGGGTATAAAGGTAGACAAATAGTGGCTTTAGTGATAAAATATCTTAGTATGTTTATGCCTAGGGATTAATTTGCACCCGTAGTCTAATGGATAGAATATTGGCCTCCGACGCCAAGGATGCAGGTTCGATTCCTGTCGGGTGCATACTATGTTGTTTATTGGGAGTGTATTTATTTAATGAAAGACAATTCAAAATCTTTACTTGAAAAGGTATGGATGATTGTTAAAAAGAATATACTAGTTTCTGCGACACTTGTTTTTGTAGTTATATTGCTTATTGTATCCATCGCGCTTGTCGGCATTACACGCGTTCGTGAAAAGAAAGCCGCACAGCGTGCTTATGATGCTTTGTCCGAAGAAGAGAAAGCTTTGCTTGAGCAGGATTTTACGGTGGTTAAGGATGCTTATGATTTTGTAAACAAGGCAATGGAGAATTACCTTAATGCTCTGGCTGACAACGATCAGGCTTATCTTAAAGAGAATATGTACTCCATTAATTCCAACGAGCTCGATAACGTTGAGGTAAAGAGCAGATACATCGATCATTATGACAATATATCCTGTTATACCCAGCAGGGATACGAAAAAGAATCCTATTATGTTTACGTTACATATGATATCTATTTCAAGGACATAGATACACCCGTTCCGGGTATTATCGGTCTTTACTATGCAAAGGATTCACTTGAAAAATACAGAATATTCAAGCAGAACAATATGTCATCGCTGGTTCTTCAGAACTTCTATATTGCTTATATGCAGCAGGATGTTCAGGATATTTATAATCAGGTTTCTCTTAAATACAACGAGACTCTTGAATCCGATGAAAAGCTCAATGATTTTATGCTTTCATATCAGGATATCATGAACAACGATATGGTTGCATTAAACGAGGAAAGAGAAAGAATCGCTGCAGAACAGGCTCAGAATGATGACAATCAGGCTAATCAGGGTCCTGTAAGAGAAAGAGTTAAAGCCACCACAAGTGTTAATGTCAGATCTTCGGATTCCGAAACTGCAGAAAGACTCGGAACAGTTTCCGAAGGTGCGATTTTAACGAGAATCGAAGCAAAGCTTAACGGCTGGTCAAAGGTTGAATACGAAGGCAAAGAAGCTTATATCAAGTCTGAATATCTTCAGGTAGTCGATTCGGACGGAAACGCTGTAGAAAATAACACTGATACAAATCAGACGGATAATACAGCAAATAATAATACAACTACTACGACTACGGATAACGGAGAGAAAAAGTACGTTTCCGCAATCGATAATGTAAATATCAGATCCGAAGCAGATATCGATGCCGAAAGAGTCGGATTTGCTTATAACGGAGATAAACTTGAATTTGTCGAAAAGCTTTCAAACGGCTGGACAAAGATAAAATATAACGGCAAGGATGCCTACGTTAAAAGCGACTATGTACAGTAATAAAAAGTGCATAATCAATTGATTATGCACTATTATTTTTTTCTCACGAAATATTATGGACGAATACAGAATCAACAAATACATAGCTCTTTGCGGGATATGCTCAAGAAGAGAAGCAGACGGCCTTATTGAAGCCGGCAGAGTACTTATTAACGGTAAGAAAGCCGAACTTGGAAGCAAGGTTACCGAAGCAGACGAAGTAACTCTTGACGGTAAGGCAGTTAAGCCTGAAGAAAAGAAGGTTGTAGCATATTACAAACCTGTCGGCGTAACTGTTACCGAAGCCGATGTTCATGCAAATGTAACTCTTACCGAAGCTTTTAAATATCCTACCAGACTTACATATGCAGGACGTCTTGATGAGGATTCCGAAGGACTTCTTTTAATGACCAATGACGGTGATCTTATTCACGTAATGATGTGCGGCTCCAATAACCATGAAAAGGAATACATAGTTACCGTTGATAAAGACATTGAACCCATTATCTTTGAGAGAATGGAGAAGGGACTTTTCCTTTTTGATTTAGGTGTTGAAACCAAACCCTGCAAGGTTGTTCCCGTGGATTTAAGAACTTTTAAGATAACTCTTACGCAGGGCTTAAACAGACAGATAAGACGAATGTGTTTTGAATGCGGGTTAGACGTAGTTTCTCTTAAAAGAATCAGAGTATGCAATATTCTTTTAGGAGATCTTAAACCCAACGAATACAGAGAAATAACAGGCGAAGAGCTGGATAAACTTTACGATATGGTTTTTAAAAACCCCGAAAATGTATGAGCGAAATCGACAGAATAAAAGAACTTTGTGAAATATTAAAAAAGGCAAATGAAGCGTATTATGCAAAGGATGAGGAAATCATTTCCAATTTTGAGTATGATTCGCTTTATGATGAGCTTGTAAAACTTGAGGAAGAAACAGGGATAATTTTATCCGATTCTCCGACAAGAAAAGTTGGCTATGAACCTGTTTCTTTTCTGCCCAAGTTTACGCATCCTTCACCCATGCTTTCCCTTTCGAAGACCAAAGACAGGGAAGAGTTGAGAGAGTGGCTTAAGGATAAGAAGGGCCTGCTTTCGTGGAAACTGGACGGTCTTACAATCGTCCTTACTTATGATGACGGAAAACTTACCAATGCAGTTACAAGAGGTAACGGTGAAGTAGGCGAAGTTATCACTCAGAATGCAAAATGTTTTAAGAATCTTCCTGTAGGAATTTCCTATAAAGGCCATCTTGTTTTAAGAGGCGAAGCCGTAATTTCGTATTCTGATTTCAAAAAGATAAACGAAAAAATCGAAAATCCCGACGAGCAGTACAAGAACCCGAGAAACTTATGTTCCGGTTCGGTAAGACAGCTTGATCCGAAAGTAACAGCATCAAGAAATGTATGCTTCTTTGCATTTAATCTTGTGGAAGCGGAAGATGTTGATTTCAACAATTCAAGACTTGAACAGATGAAGTTTTTAAAGAGTCTTGGATTTGAATGTGTACATGAAGAAGAGGTCGACAGAGACAATCTTCTTGAAAAGATAGAATGGTATTCAAACGAAATAAAGACTTACGACATTCCGTCAGACGGTCTTGTTTTGATGTATGATGATATAGCTTACGGAAAATCGCTCGGTTCAACTGCGAAAGCACCGAGAAATGCTATTGCTTTTAAATGGCAGGACGAACAGGCTGAAACCATATTAAGAGAGATTGAATGGAGTCCTTCGAGAACCGGTTTAATCAATCCCGTGGCTATATTTGATACCGTTGACCTGGAAGGCACGAATGTGTCGAGAGCAAGTGTACACAACATTTCAGTCATGCGTTCGCTTAAACTCGGTATCGGTGACAGAATACTGGTTTATAAAGCCAATATGATTATCCCTCAGATATCCGAAAACCTTACAAAGAGCGATAATATTGTGCTTCCCGAATGCTGTCCTTCATGCGGCGGTAAAACTGTTGTTGAATCAACAGACGGTACCGATGTACTGATGTGCAGAAATCCTTTATGCCCTGTTAAGCAGGAGAAGAGTTTAACGCTTTTTGCATCAAGAAATGCACTTAGTATTGACGGTGTATCCGAAGAAACAATCGTTAAATTTATTGAAAAAGGCTTCATAAAGGAGTATGCTGATTTCTTCAGACTTGAGAGATATAAAAACGATATCGTGACGATGGAAGGCTTCGGAATCAAATCATACGAAAATATGATTGCTTCCTGCGAAAAGGCAAAGAAAACCACATTACCGAAACTTTTATACGGACTCGGTATCGAAAATGTCGGTGTTGCAAACGCAAAGCTTATCGCATCGTTTTATGATTACGATTTTGATAAAATAAGAAATGCTTCCGTGGATGAATTATCAACTATAGATCAGGTCGGAGAAGTAATTGCTACAAGCATTTACAATTTCTTTCATGATGAAGCAAGAATTAAAGAAGTCGACAATATTTTAGAGTATGTCGAGCTTGAAAAAATTGAAAGCACAGGCGAGAAAGACCTCGCAGGCAAAACATTTGTCATTACAGGTACGCTCAATCATTTTGAAAACCGCGACCTTTTAAAAGGAATAATTGAAAGCCGTGGCGGAAAAGTATCGGGCAGTGTATCGAACAAGACCGAAGCACTGATTAACAATGATGTTAATTCATCTTCAGGCAAAAATAAAAAAGCAAAAGAACTCGGTATCAGAATTATCTCCGAAGATGATTTTATGAGCGAGTTTAATATAACTGTTTAAGGAGTCAGAAATGCCGATCAGAACACAAAGTGATCTCCCTGCAAAAGAGACACTCGAAAACGAAAATATATTTGTGATGGATGAAACCAGGGCTATGCATCAGGACATCAGACCTTTAAAGGTTGCGATTCTTAACGTAATGCCTTTAAAAGAAGAGACAGAACTTCAGCTCTTAAGAGTTTTATCCAATACTCCCTTACAGGTGGATGTTACTTTCTTAAATGTAAAATCACACATTTCTCAGAATACATCCGCAAGCCATTTAAACAAGTTTTATACCTTTTATGATGAAATAAAGAACGAGAAATTCGATGGTTTAATTATCACAGGCGCTCCCGTTGAGCAGCTCGCTTTCGAAGATGTTGATTACTGGGAAGAACTCTGCCAGATTTTTGAATGGTCCAAGAAGAATGTTACCAGTACACTTCATATCTGCTGGGGTGCGCAGGCCGGCCTTTACTATCATTTCGGACTTAAAAAGAAAGAATTAAAAGAAAAGATTACCGGTATTTACAAGCACAGGGTTAAAAACAGAAAGGAGCCTCTGGTAAGAGGTTTTGATGATGAGTTTTATGCTCCGCATTCAAGATATACCGAAGTCAGCAAAGAGGATGTCGAGAACTGCGACAAACTTAAAATCCTGGCAGAATCCGACGAGGCAGGTGTATTTATCTGTATAAGCGAAGGCGGTAAGCAGGTGTTTGTAACAGGGCATCCCGAGTATGACAGATATACGCTCGACAGCGAATATAAAAGAGATATGGGCAAGGGACTTAATCCCAAGATTCCATACAATTATTATCCTGACGACAATCCCAAGAACAGACCTCTTTTACAGTGGAGAAGTCACAGTATAAATCTTTACAGCAACTGGCTTAATTACTATGTATACCAGATTACTCCCTATGATGTGGAGAATATCGGTTTTGACAGTGCATCATTATAGTATAAGGACTGCTTATTATGACATGGTTTAACAAAATGGAGAGAAAATTCGGCAAATATGCGATTCCGAATTTACCTCTTATAATTGTAATTATATATGCCTTCGGATTCTTAATGAACCTCGTAAAACCCGACTGGATTTACTTTATTACACTTAATCCCGAGGCTATAGTTCACGGACAGGTCTGGAGACTTGTTTCCTGGATATTTGTACCCGACAGTGCGTCAAACGTATTCTTCGTGCTGATTTTCTTATTCTTTTATTATTCAATCGGCAGAAATCTTGAAGTTGCATGGGGAAAATTTGCGTTTAACTTTTTCTTTTTCACGGGTGTATTCCTTACAATAGTCGGTGCATTTTTACTCTTCGGATATTTTAAACTTTTAGCGCCCGATTATGTTGCAAACCTGGAAGGTTATTATAAAATGGCGCTTGGAAAAGCGTGTCCCGCATCGCTTGGCGGCTCATGGTTTTTCCATTACATGTCGTTCAGTTTCGGTACATATTATTTAAACCTTTCGATATTCCTTGCTTATGCAATTACATATCCGAATATGAGAGTGCTTCTTTTCTTTATCATTCCGATAAAAGTAAAGGTGCTCGGAATCATATACTTAATCGTTCTTGGTGTAAGCGTACTGCTTGCATTTGTTCAGGGCGGATTTAACAGCGGAATCATAACACTTGTTGCGGTAAGTACATCACTTCTTAATGTCCTGATATTCTATCTGATTTTAAGAAAAGGCAAAAAGAGATTTAAGGAAATCAAACGTCAGCAGGAATTCAAAAAGAAGATTAAAGCTGTGTCAGAACCCGTATCGCAGATAAGACATAAATGTGCGATATGCGGACAGACAGATGTTTCCAATCCTGAACTTACATTCAGATACTGCTCAAAATGTAACGGCAATTACGAATACTGCAACGAGCATTTATTTACACACAAACATATTGAATAACCGGTAATAAAAATGGACGAGAAAAAACTTTTTATATCACAGATGGATAAGCTCTTAAAATACGGCAGAGAGAACGGCAACTGCGTCAGCAAAGAAGATGTCGATTCGTATTTTAAGGACATCAATCTGGATGAAGAGAAAAAACAATTTATATACAATTTCCTTTATGATGCAAAAATCGGTGTCGACGAACCCTTTGATTTCGATGAAATCTTAGACGAGGAAGATGTCGATTTCCTTCAGATGTACATTGATGAGCTTGAAGGCGTAAAGAAATACACACAGAAGGAAAAGCATGACATTCTTAAAAGATTCGCCGAAGGAGAGAGTATTTTAAGAGATCAGGTAATTGAAAGTTATCTTCACGATATTGTTGAAATGTCTAAGCTTTACACAGGCTCGGGCGTTCCTATCGAAGATTTAATCGGCGAGGGAAATGTTGCGCTGGCCGTTATTTTAGAGTCGCTTGATAAAAAAAACTCCGCAAAGGAACTCGACGGTTTTATTACTGACGGAATAATGAGTGCAATGGAAGAGCTTTTATACGACGATAACAATGAGGCCGCAAAGAAAAATACCTGGGCCGAAAATGCTAACGAGGTGTTGGAAAAGGCTAAAGAGCTTTACGAAACTCTTCAGAGAAACGTGACCATTGAAGAACTCTGCAAATTCGGTGATTTTGAAGAAGACTTTATTAAAGAGGTTTTGCAGATTACCGGCGGTATTGAAATTATTGACGAACCTAAATAAAAAAATATGGAACAGATTAACAGAGAGTTTAAAGCAGTCGTACAGGATATGACTCATATATATGTCGGAGCACAGATGAGTGTCGCCGAATTGATGGCATTCGAAGATGTTCCTTTTAAGGTCAAAGCTGTGTTTAACAAGTTTTTCGGAGAAGAAGAACAGAGGAATGCAAAAATCTGCGATCTTCTTGCAAACATAAACAGCGAAGATTTTGTTTATCAGGCTGTAAAACAGCTTAAACTTAAATTCAAAGTAGGCGTATATTCCGAAAAGAACGGTAAGGAAGTTTACAAATCAAAAACACTTACTGCAGACGAATACTTAGAGCTTCATTCGTCCGATGAAAAGTATTTTGACGAAGAAATAGTTTTCAATAAATTAGCACTTCTTGCTTTCTCGACTTAACTTGTGTTTTCCCCGTAGTTTTGGTATAATAAAATATCAAACTATGGGGAATAATTATTTATGGATTTAGAACAGGACAAGAAGGTCAGCGGATATAAAAAAATACGATATTTTCTCATTATCGAGAATATTTTTATAGTGCTTGCCTTTCTTTTATTTGCAGTAGGCGCATATTATATTTATGCATTCTTCAGACTTACCTGGTTTGCACTCGCATATTTCATACTGGGAGCAGCATTCTTTATTGTCGGTCTTTTCATTGCGTTTAAAATGGTAAAGGCCTTTCAGAGAGAAGATTTACCCATTTTCTTAAATATCACAGATTCTGCTGATGTAGATCCCGAGACGGGTCTGCTTTATCTTGATACGTTTTCGGATAAGGCCATACAGCAGCTTGCTATTTCAATGTCCGATGTTTATCTGGCAATTTTTGAAATAGAAGGTCTTGAACATCTCCGTCATTTCGTGGGTTCACAGAAAGCGGCTGATATTAAAGCGGAAATCGGCGAAGTATTTAAGATGTATCAGAAACGAATGGGCGAAAGATTCGTAACTTTAGGCTGTAAATCCGGACATGAATTTCTGGTTATGACCAATGAAGTCGAGTTAAAAGATATCCAGACTTACCATAAGAACCTTATGGATGAGATCAATGCGATTCTTCTTCATTTGCCATCATCCGAAAACTTCTGTGTTTACTGTGGTTATGCATCTTCCAGCCAGGGTAAAATCTATGAAGATCTTTTAACATATGCAGGATTCGCTGCAATGGAAGCATCCATGTTCTCAAAGAGCGAGCCTCATTACTTCTCACAGGATGCCTTAAAGCGTCAGGAAACAGAGTACTTAAGAAACGACAAGATTAAAAAGATTCTTGACGGCAATGAACTTCAGTATAATTTCCAGCCTATCGTATCTGCCAAAACAGGTAAGATTTATGCTTATGAAGCACTTATGAGAACCAACAAGGAAATCGGTTTCTCGCCTGTTGACGTTCTTGAAATGGCTGAGCGAAACGACAGACTTTACGAAGTGGAGCATTATACATTCTTTAACGTACTTAAGATTATGAATGAGAATGCATCGATTTTCGAAAACCGCAAGCTTTTCATTAACTCAATTCCCACAGTTATCATAAAAGAAGACGAGTTTAACGATTTGTATGTTCAATACAAGGACGTTATGAAAAACCTCGTTATAGAGATTACCGAAAACGGTATGCAGTCAGAAGATTCATGCGAGACGGTACACAAGTACATGAAGAAGTCCGGATGTGAACTTGCACTTGATGATTACGGTACAGGTTATTCGAATGCATCCACGCTTCTTAATAACTCGCCGCATTATATCAAGATTGACCATTCCATCATCATGGGTATCGATACAGACTCGAGAAAACAGCAGATTGTTTCCAATACAATTTCGTTCGGCAACAATCATGGCATGAAGATTCTTGCAGAAGGCGTTGAAACTCCCGATGAACTTCAGATGGTTATCCAACTTGGCTGTCACTTAATCCAGGGCTTCTATACAGGACGTCCCAACAGCGTTATAGCAGATTCGATTTCATCTGAAATAGAAGACGAGATTATGGCCATCAACCTTAAACTCGCCAAGCTTGCTCTTGAAAACAAGTCCTATACACCCGGCAATTTCGAGACGGTTTCTCTTATCAACCTTGCTCTCGATTTCTATTCACAGATTATCGTTGAACAGCCTTCGGTTAATCTTGTCGGACTTAAGAGCAAAAAAGAAGTTAACATGTCCATTAAGGTTCCCGATAATAAAGAAACCATTATCAATCTTAAGGATGTTAATATACGAGGAAGAAACAATCCTACCATTGAAATCGGTGAGAATTCATTTGTTACACTTACTCTTGAGGGTAACAACATATTCTCTTATGAAGGTATCAAAGTTCCTTCCACATCGAGACTCATCATCCAGGGCAAGGGTAATCTTACCATCAGAGTTGATCACAACAACGGTATCGGTATCGGTACCGGTTCTGATGAAAAGACACCTTACGGAGATATCAGTTTCGAAGGTACAGGTACACTTAGAATTGAAGCCAACTCTGATCAGGCATTTGCAATCGGCGGTTATCTTGCTGATGAAAATTCCAAGATTAAGCTTGATTCCGGTAATGTTGAAATCATCGTAAACGGTTCAAGAGTAGTCGGAATAGGTTCGCTTCAGGGATATACACAGATTATTGTCAATCAGTCCCATGTGGCTATTTCAGCCTCGGGTGCCGATGCAATCGGTATCGGTTCCATGGAAGGCAGGGTAGAAATCAATACCAGTGCAGATATAGAACTTGAAGCTTCCGGAAGCCGTGCTACAGGTATCGGTGTACTGCAGTATGGTAAGGGAAGAATTTACATCAATTCCGGATTTGTATCATGTAACGTACATTCAATGAGCGGTATGGGTATCGGTTCACTTGACGGAGATATGGATATCAGAAGCTCGGCTGAGCAGGTATTTATCTATGTTGAAGGCTCTGAAGTCGGCGGTATCGGAACATATCACGGCTACGGCATGACAAGAATCCAGAACGGTGTTCATAAGGTTGTATTACTTGCAGCAAATCCTGTCAGCCTTGGCGGTATGAAGGGCAGACTTGAGATTACAGGCGGTAATATCTATGCGGATTTAGGCAACTCGCCCGATCCCGTTAACCAGTATGATGTTCCTGTATTCCAGAAGATTATTACAGATACCGAATTCTATAACAAGAAGATTGAAACGGAAGAAGGTTCGTACCAGTATATGGCAACTGCCTCCAAACTGTTTGAAAATATTTACATTTACATTCCTAAATACTGCAAGGAACTTGATAATGTAATGTAAATTAAACTCGGATTTAAATACCTAATAAAATACGGAGAGAGCAATCTCTCCGCTTTTTAAAGGAGAAGGATTTTATGAAGCTTGAAGAACTTCAGACTTATGAAATAAAAGAGCATAAATTTTTAAGTGATATTAACAGCGACGCATATGTTTTAACTCATAAAAGAACCGGTGCGAGAGTTGTTGTGATGCCCAATGAAGAAGAAAACAAAGTCTTTTACATTGGTTTCAGAACACCTCCGAAGGATTCGACAGGTGTTGCTCACATTGTAGAGCATACCGTGCTTTGCGGAAGCGATAAATATCCCATAAAAGATCCGTTTGTTGAGCTTTGCAAAGGAAGTCTCAATACATTTTTAAATGCAATGACATATCCGGATAAGACTGTTTATCCCGTTGCAAGCTGCAATGATTTTGATTTTAAGAACTTAATGGATGTTTATCTTGATGCTGTTTTTCATCCTAACATCTACAAGGAAGAAAAGATCTTCAGACAGGAAGGCTGGCATTACGAACTTGAAAATGCTGATGATGAACTGACCATAAATGGTGTTGTTTATTCGGAAATGAAGGGTGCTTTCTCTGATCCTGACGATATAGTTGAACGTCAGATAATGAATTCGATTTTCCCAGATACACCTTACGGTGTTGAATCCGGCGGAGATCCGGATGTTATTCCCGATTTAACATACGAAGATTTCCTTGATTTTCATTCTAAATATTATCATCCTTCAAACAGCTACATTTTCCTCTACGGAAACTGTGATATGGCTGAAAGACTTGAATATATCGACAAAGAGTATTTATCCAAATACGAGCAGATAGAAGTTTCTTCGAATATTTCCACTCAGGAGCCTTTTAATGAAAGAAGAGAGGCCGTTATCGAGTATCCTTTGACGGAAAACGAAGACGATGAAGATAAGACATATCTTAATCTTACTTACTGCTTTTCGGATTATTCGGATAAGGAACTGCCGATTGTTTTAAGAGCGTTCGAATACGCATTCAGCGGCAATCCCGCAGCGCCTTTAAGAAAAGCTTTGCTTGATGCAGGAATAGGTGATGAAGTATATGCTTCCAGTGACTGTTCTATTAAGCAGAATCTTTTCGGCTTTTATGCTAAAGGTGCCAATAAAGAAGATAAGGATGAGTTTTTAAGAATTATTAACGATGAGCTTGAAAGAACAGTTCGCGAAGGCTTTGATAAGAAGACTCTTTTAGCATTTCTTGTGAGAGAAGAGTTTAAATACAGGGAAGCAGATTTCGGACGTATTCCCAAGGGACTTGCTTACGGATTAGATCTTTTAGAGTCATGGCTATACGATGATTATCTTGCACTTTACCATATGGAAAGCCTTGAGACCTATAAGAAATTAAAAGAAGCGGTTGAAACAGACTATTTTGAAAAGCTGCTTAAAAAATATTTCCTTGAAAACAACCACTGTATCTTCTGTATGGGCGTTCCCGTAAAAGGTCTTACTCTTAAGAAAGAGAGTGAACTTGCGGATGCATTAAAAGCAAAGAAGGAAAGTCTTTCAAAAGAAGAAATAGAAAAAATAGTTGAAGATACAAAGGCTTTAAAGGAGTATCAGAAAACTCCGGATAAGCAGGAAGATCTTGAAAAGATTAAACTCTTAAAGGTTTCGGATATTAAAAAAGAAACCAGACCTGACAAGAACAAACTGTATGATCTGGAAGGCGTTAATTTTTTAAAGCAGGATATCTTCACATCAGGTATCGCTTATCTTACATTACTTTTTGATGTCAATTCGATTTCGCTTGAACATATAAGATACATGCCTCTGCTTGCGAATATGCTTGCCAGACTCGATACAAAGAATTTAAGTTACGGCGAGCTGTCGAATGAAATAAAGCTTAATACAGGCGGAATGAATATGTCATTTAACACCTGCAGAAATATAAAAACAGGTGAAATGAAATCATTCTTTGAAATAAATATCAAGTTCCTGTATGAAAACAAAAAGAAAGTATTTGAACTGCTTTCGGATGTTCTTTTTAACAGTGTTCTCGATGATAAAGAAAAAATCGGAGAGTATTTGTCTGAACTTAAGTCACAGGGCGAGAGTATGTTAATATCCTCACCGCATACAGTTGCACTTACAAGAGCAACTTCGTACTTTGACAAGATGTTTAAGATAAATGACATATCCATTGGTATGGATGCCGTTAAATTTATCTCTGAGCTTGAAAAAGATAAAGATAATTCATTAATAAAGATAATTGAAGAATTTAAGTATCTTTTACCGGTGATTTTAAGAAAAGAAAATCTTTTTATTAATCTGACATCACCTTTGGATAAACAGAATGAACTTGATGAAGAACTCAAAGCCTTTATCGACCGTCTTTACACAGGCGAGATTGAAAAGAGTTCAATCGAAGTTGACTGCAATGAAGGAAACGAAGCATTTATATTCCCCGGACAGGTTCAGTTCGTTGCAATGTCCGGTGAATATATTTCCAAGGGATATAAATATACAGGCGCTTTCAATGTTTTAAGAACGATAATGGCTTATGATTATCTCTGGAACAATGTCAGAGTTGAGGGCGGTGCATACGGATGTTTTGCTAATTTTACGATTTCGGGACTTTGCTCACTGGTATCATACAGAGACCCTCATATAAACAATACGCTTCGTATTTACAGAGAACTTGCTGACTATGTTGAAAACTTCGAATGCAGCGAAAGACAGATGAATCAGTTTATAATAGGTGCTATTTCCGATATAGATGTGCCTCAGACGGCATCTACGGAAGGTAAAGCAAACTGTGTTTACTTCTTGATCGGTGTTGAAGAGAAAGACAGACAGAAGGCCAGAGACGAGATTTTATCCTGCAGCATGGAAGATATCAGAGAACTTGCTGAAAGAATAAAAGCAGCATTTGAAAAAGAGTACATCTGTGTAGTCGGAGCAGAAGGTAAAATCAAGGAAAACGAAGGCTTATTTGACAAGGTTTTAAATCTCGTATAAAAAATTTTAAGATTTTCCCATAAATAATAGCTTTAATTTCGTGTATGTATCAAACGATTAATAAAATTTCGGAGATTATCGGAAATTTAACGGAGGAAAAGATTATGAAGAAAAGTGAACTGATTAAAAAATTATCTGTGACAGGCGCAATGATTGCTATGGCTTCAACGATGGTTGCATGTGGAGGTAATAACACTTCTGAAACTTCACTTGCAAAATATGCATTAAACGAAGCTGCACCTGCGACAGCCGGTGCATCCTATGATTATTATGATGATTATGAGTATGCGACTGGAGCTGATTATTATGATGATTATGAGTATGCGACTGAAGCTGAATTATATGATGAAGAAGGCAGTTACAGCGTTGGTAATATGTCTACACCGATTAGCGAGACTCAGGCTAATGCTTCGGTAGCTCAGAACAGAAAGCTTATTAAGACTGTTGATATGACAATAGAAACTGTAAGCTTTGATGAAACTATTGCAAACCTTCGCAATCAGATCAATTCGGTCGGCGGATACATTGAAAGTGAATATTCTTATAATGGAAGTCTTTACAACAATTCCAATCAGAGCAAATACGCTACAATTACCGTTCGTGTTCCGGATACCGCTTTGGAAGGCTTTGTAAATAATGTTTCAGGTATAGGAAATGTAACGCAGAAGACTACATCCACCAGAGACGTAACCTTAAGTTATGTTGATACCGAAAGCAAAAAAGAAATGTACAAGGCTGAGCAGGAAAGCTTACTTGCTCTTCTTGAAAAAGCTGAAACAATCGAAGATATCACATACCTTACACAGAGACTTACAGAAGTAAGATACAATATCGAATCAATGGAATCTTCTTTAAGAGTTTATGATGATCTTGTTGATTACGCTACAGTTAATTTCAACATTAACGAAGTTAAGGTTCTTACACCTACAGTAATTGAAGAGAAGACCCCCGGACAGGAACTTAAAGAAGGCTTTGCTACAAGTGTTAAGGATGTATTAGTTGATACAAGAGATTTCTTTATCAGACTTATCGTCAACCTTCCTTACATCATCCGCGGACTCCTTTGCCTCGCTATACCTGTAGTAATTATCTTTATCATTGTACTTATCATCGTAAAAGTAGCAAAAAAGAAAGCAAAAAAAGATCAGGCTTATCTTGAAAAGGTTAAGAAAGATAAAGAAAAACTTGCTACGGTAGCTGAAAAGGTTGAAGCCGAAGAAAAGAAAGAAGAAGCCAAAGCAGAAGATAAGAAAGAAGAAGTTAAAACCGAAGAAAAGCAATAAAATCGGAGTAACATGGAAAATAAAACTAAATCCGGATTTGTATCGATTATCGGCAGACCCAATGTAGGTAAGAGTACACTGATGAATAAAATCATCGGTCAGAAAATTGCCATTACATCGAGCAAACCCCAGACAACCAGAACCAGAATTTCGACTGTGTATACAAAGGGCAATGTACAGATGGTCTTTGTAGATACACCGGGACTTCACAAAGCGAAGAACAAACTCGGCGAAAGCATGGTATCTGCAGCAAAAAGAACATTTAATGAATCGGATGTCTGCCTCTATTTAACAGAGGCAGACCCTCATTTGGGAGAGCAGGATGAAAACATCCTCTCTCTTTTGCGTACTGTAAGTATTCCGGTAATACTTGTTTTAACAAAGACTGACAAGTACGAAAAAGAAAAGGTTTTCAAAGCAATCGAACTCTTTTCCAAACAGATGGATTTTGCGGATGTAATTCCCCTTTCGGCCAAGAACGGCAAGAATATGGATACACTTCTTGAAGTGCTGGAAAAATTCATTCCCGAAGGACCTTTCTTTTATGATCCCCAGACTCTGACAGATCAGCCGGAGAGACAGATTGTATCAGAGATTATCAGAGAAAAGTGTTTAAGATGCCTGGGTGATGAAATCCCTCACGGAATTGCAGTTGTTATTGAAACAATGAGCTTTTCGAAAAATGTCTGCGATATTGAAGCCAGCATTATCTGTGAAAGAGACACACACAAGGGTATGATAATCGGTAAGGGCGCATCGAAGATAAAAGAAATAGGCTCTATGGCCAGAATCGATATTGAAAAGATGGTTGATAAAAAAGTAAATTTAAAACTTTTTGTCAAAACTAAAGAAAACTGGAGAGACTCGGAGTTTCTTTTAAAGAATTTCGGATTTATATCTGAGGATAAGGATGAATAATCTTTCTGATAATCTTTTGTCTGTGACCGGAATGGTTATAAAACAGGAACCGAGCGGGGAATTTGACAGAAGAGTTGTAATTCTCACAAAAGAAAAAGGAAAAATCTCTGTTTTTGCAAAAGGCGCAAGGAGACAGAACTCAATTCTTTCGGCAGCAACCAATCCGTTTGCTTTCGGAAGATTTACTTTGTTTGCCGGAAGAAGTGCTTATTCATTAAGAGAAGCTTTTATAGACGATTATTTTGAAGGCATGAGGTCCGATATCACAATGGCTTATTACGGAATGTATTTCCTTGAGATAGCGGATTATTATTCGAGAGAAAACAATGATGATGCGGATCTTTTACGATTGTTATATCAGGGCGTGAGAGTGCTTGAAAATCCGATACATTCACTCAAATTCACAAGAGCGGTGTTTGAGATAAAAGCCATTCAGTTAAACGGTGAACTTCCGCCTCCGGATGAAAACAGATTCGCACCCGGAGTGATTAAGGCGGTAAATTTTATAATCGAATCGCCCGTTAACAAAGTCTTTTCATTTAAACTGTCAGAAGAGAGCGAGAATGAACTTATTTCGTTTGCAAAGGAAGTGTCGGAATTTACTTTTGACAGAAAGTTTACGTCTCTTTTACTGATTGACTGATAAATGCTTTGACATTAATTTATCATATATGTATAATTGTAAAAAGTTTTAAAGATAATTAGAAATACAAGTGTTTTAATACCGGAGGATACAAATGGAAAAATCAATGGACAAAATTGTAGCTCTTGCGAAAGGCAGAGGATTTATTTATCCCGGCTCCGAAATTTACGGTGGTCTTGCTAATACATGGGATTACGGTAATCTCGGCGTAGAGCTTAAGAATAATGTTAAAAAAGCATGGTGGCAGAAATTCGTACAGGAAAACCCTTACAACGTAGGTGTTGACTGTGCCATTTTAATGAACCCTCAGACATGGGTTGCGTCAGGCCATCTCGGCGGTTTTTCCGATCCTTTAATGGATTGTAAGCAGTGCCACGAAAGATTCAGAGCAGACAAACTTATCGAAGATTTCGCAGAAGAGAAGGGCATTACTTTACCCAAGCCCATTGATGCTTTTTCACAGGACGAAATGATGGCATTTATCAAAGACAATGCTGTTCCCTGTCCTACCTGCGGTAAGCATGACTTTACAGATATCAGACAGTTTAACCTTATGTTCAAGACATTTCAGGGTGTTACCGAGGATGCTAAGAATACAGTATACTTAAGACCTGAAACAGCTCAGGGTATTTTCGTTAACTTTAAGAACGTTCAGAGAACTTCCAGAAAGAAAGTTCCTTTCGGTATCGGCCAGATTGGTAAGTCTTTCAGAAACGAAATCACACCCGGTAATTTTACTTTCAGAACAAGAGAGTTCGAACAGATGGAACTTGAATTCTTCTGCAAGCCCGGTACAGACCTTGAATGGTTTCAGTACTGGAGAGGCTTCTGCCGTGACTGGCTCTTAAGCCTCGGTATTAAGGAAGACGAAATGAGACTTCGTGACCATGATCCCGAAGAACTCTGCTTCTATTCAAAGGGTACTACAGATATTGAGTTCTTATTTCCGTTCGGATGGGGCGAACTCTGGGGTATCGCTGACAGAACAGATTATGACCTTACACAGCATCAGGAAGTATCCAAGCAGGATATGTCTTACTTTGATGATGAAACAAATGAAAAATACATTCCTTACGTAGTTGAGCCTTCACTCGGTTGTGACAGAGTTGTTCTTGCATTTCTTTGCGCAGCTTACGATGAAGAAAACCTCGGCACCGAGGAAGCTCCGGATATGCGTACAGTAATGCGTTTCCATCCTGCACTTGCACCAGTTAAAATCGGTGTTCTTCCTTTATCAAAGAAGCTTAACGAAGGTGCAGAGAAGATTTTTGCAGAGCTTTCAAAGAAGTATAACTGTGAATTCGATGACAGAGGAAATATCGGTAAGAGATACAGAAGACAGGATGAAATCGGTACTCCTTTCTGCATTACATATGATTTTGATTCAGAAAATGACAATTGCGTAACCGTACGTTTCCGTGATTCCATGGAGCAGGAGAGAGTTGCTATAGCGGATCTTGATGCATATTTTGCAGATAAATTTACTTTTTAATCAGTGTATAAAACCCTCGTTTAATTAATAAATGAGGGTTTTTATGTGTAAAAACAGAAAGGAAATGAGTAAATGAAAAAAGAAAGACTGTATTTAATAATTGTTTCGGCTGTTGCTTTTTGTGCTCTTGCTGCATGCGGACTTCCCGACCTTTCATCTTCTAAGAATGAACCTGAAACCGAGGCTTTATATGTAGAAGATTTGGGTGTTGATATTGAGAATGATTTTGACATTGAAGCATTTAAAGAATCCGCAGAAAAATTAAACAATAGTTTGAATAATGAAAATAAAGATACAGAACAAGAACCGAATGAAGAGGCTGCTCCCGAAAAAGAATATGCATATGAAAATCTTGAAGATTTCTTCACGGCTCCCGAGAATAAAATGTATTTAGACAGTTTTTCTAATCTTCCCGATGAATACAAGAATGTTTATACGGATATGAAAGTATCATTTTCCGGTAACAGAATGATTTATGAATATTATTATGCCGATTATCTCGGAGATGCGCAGGCTGTAGTTGAAACAAACACAGAATCCGCAAAAGGAAAACTTTTTGATGCTTTACGTACTGTAATTGATGTTAAAGATCCCATGGAAATGGAGTTTATTTACTATAACAATGACGGTTCCGTAGCAGCCGATGTTGTAGCTTATGAGGATTTGGATGCCGAATATAAAGCTTTTGAAACAGATGCCGAGGAAGGCACTGTTCAGCATTATTTTGAATCCACATTCGGAACTGATTACTGGGATGTAAACGCAGAACAGTTACTTGCTTCAAATCCTGATGCATATACTGATTTAACATGTGAATGTGTGGGAAATGAACTTACTTATACTTATACATATGCATATAATGTCGGAGATGTTCAGGCAGAAACCGATGCTTATTTTACCGATGATGTTAAACAGAGGACATTGGATATGGTAAAAATACCTTCGAACGTAAAAGATACAGTTAAATTAAGATATGTTTATCTTAATCCGGACGGAAGTACAGCTGCCACAGTTGAATTTGAAGGATAAAAATTAGTTCACATAAAGTATAAAAAATTATGGAACTAATTATTCTCTTGTGATATAATATTCTAGGTTTCACGGGAATGAAAAGTGTTTCTATTCTGAAATATATCCCGGCGAGACCTAGGAATTGAATATTTAACGGTTATTTAAGGCCGTTTCTTATTAGGGAAAATTAAGAACGTAAAGATACGTTCCTAGTTTTTATTTGCCGTTATTGTAAGTTTTACAAAATCTGAGTTTCAAAGGAGGAACAAATAGGTATGGCAAAGAAATGGGTATATTTATTTACAGAAGGTAGCGCTGATATGCGTAATCTCCTTGGCGGAAAGGGCGCCAATCTTGCGGAGATGACCAATATCGGTTTGCCCGTGCCTCAGGGATTTACCATCACAACAGAGGCATGTACTCAGTATTATGAGGATGGAAGAGAAATTAATTCTGAGATTAAGGCTCAGATTGATGAGTATATTTTAAAGATGGAAGAAATTACCGGTAAGAAGTTCGGTGACCTTGAGAATCCTTTACTTGTTTCCGTTCGTTCAGGTGCGAGAGCATCAATGCCCGGTATGATGGATACAATTCTTAACCTTGGTCTTAATGAGGATGTTGTAGGCGTTATCGCTGAGAAGTCTAACAATCCCCGTTGGGCTTGGGACTGCTACAGAAGATTCATTCAGATGTATTCTGACGTAGTCATGGAAGTAGGTAAGAAATACTTCGAAGAACTCATCGATCAGATGAAGGAAAAGAAAGGTGTTAAGCAGGACGTAGAACTTACTGCTGATGACCTTAAAGAACTTGCTAATCAGTTTAAGGCTGAATATAAATCAAAAATCGGCACAGATTTCCCTTCAGATCCCAAGGAGCAGTTATATGGTGCAATCAAAGCCGTATTCCGTTCATGGGACAACCCCAGAGCTAACGTTTACAGACGTGACAACGATATCCCTTATTCATGGGGTACAGCAGTAAACGTACAGTCAATGGCTTTCGGTAACATGGGTGATGACTGTGGTACCGGTGTTGCATTTACAAGAGACCCCGCTACAGGAAACAAAGGCTTATTCGGTGAATTCCTTACAAACGCACAGGGCGAAGACGTTGTTGCAGGTGTAAGAACTCCCATGAAGATAGCTGAAATGGAAGAGAAGTTCCCCGAAGCATTCGCACAGTTTAAAGATGTCTGCAAAACTCTTGAAAATCATTACAGAGATATGCAGGATATGGAATTTACCGTTGAGCACGGAAAGCTTTACATGCTTCAGACAAGAAACGGTAAGAGAACAGCGCAGGCTGCTTTAAAGATTGCATGTGACCTCGTAGACGAAGGTATGAGAACAGAAAAAGAAGCTGTAGCAATGATTGATCCGAGAAACCTTGACACACTTCTTCATCCTCAGTTCGATCAGGCTGCACTTAAGGCTGCAACACCTGCAGGCAAAGGCCTTGGCGCTTCACCCGGAGCTGCTTGCGGACGTATCGTATTCTCTGCAGAAGATGCTGAAGAATGGGCAGGCAGAGGTGAGAAGGTTGTTCTTGTAAGACTTGAGACATCACCTGAAGATATTACAGGTATGAAGGTTGCTCAGGGTATCCTTACAGTTCGTGGCGGTATGACATCTCACGCAGCAGTTGTTGCTCGTGGTATGGGTACATGCTGCGTATCAGGTTGTGGCGAAATCGCTATGGACGAAGCTAATAAGAAGTTTACTCTTGCAGGCAAGGAATACCATGAAGGCGACTGGTTATCAATCGACGGTACAACGGGTAATATTTATGACGGTAAGATTGCAACAGTTGATGCAAAGATTGCCGGTGAGTTCGGACGTGTTATGGCATGGGCCGACAAATACAGAAGACTTAAGGTTCGTACAAACGCTGATACTCCTGCTGATGCTAAGAAAGCAAGAGAACTCGGTGCAGAAGGTATCGGACTTTGCCGTACAGAGCATATGTTCTTCGAGGAATCCAGAATTGCTGCATTCCGTGAAATGATCTGCTCAGACAAGGAAGAAGAAAGAGAAGCAGCTCTTGAAAAGATCCTTCCTTATCAGCAGGGTGACTTCGAACAGTTATACGAAGCTCTTGAAGGATGTCCTGTTACTATCAGATTCCTTGATCCTCCTCTTCATGAGTTCGTTCCTACAGAAGAAGCTGATATTCAGAAACTCGCTGATTCACAGGGCAAGAGTGTTGAAAAGATTAAAGAATACATCGATTCATTACATGAGTTTAACCCTATGATGGGACACAGAGGATGCCGTCTTGCAGTTACATATCCTGAAATTGCAAAGATGCAGACAAAGGCTGTTATTCGTGCAGCTATCAATGTTTCAAAGGCTCATCCCGACTGGAACATGAAGCCTGAAATCATGATTCCTCTTGTATGTGATGTTAAGGAATTAAAGGTTGTTAAGAAGATTGTAGTTGAGACAGCAGATGCAGAAATCAAAGCTGCAGGCGTTGATCTTAAATACGAAGTAGGTACAATGATTGAAATCCCCAGAGCTGCTCTTACAGCTGACGAGATTGCAACAGAAGCTGATTTCTTCTGCTTCGGTACAAACGACCTTACACAGATGACATTCGGTTTCTCAAGAGACGATGCAGGTAAGTTCCTTGAAGCTTACTACGATACAAAGATCTTTGAGAACGATCCTTTTGCTAAGCTTGATCAGACCGGTGTTGGCAAACTTATGGAAATGGCTATCAAACTCGGTAAGCCTGTAAATCCTAACCTTCACATCGGTATCTGCGGTGAGCACGGCGGAGATCCTCAGTCAGTAGAGTTCTGTGACAAGATCGGACTTGATTATGTATCATGTTCACCTTTCAGAGTTCCTATTGCAAGACTTGCCGCTGCACAGGCTGCAATCGCTAGAAACTAATCATTATTACAAAGGGAAAGCGAACAGCTTTCCCTTTATTTTAGGAGTTTTTATATGATAACATTTATTACATCTTTGTTTACATACACTATTACGGTTGTTATTGCCGGAGTTATAGGCCTTACAGCGTTTCTTGCAGGTTACCTTCTTCCTGCAATTGCATTGTTTGTTATGGCTAAAAATGCAGGGCACAAATATCCCTGGCTTGCTTTTATCCCTATTGCACAGACATATCTTGAATACACGTTACCTAAGAGAAACTTCAAGATTTTCAACATAGTTGATACAGATAAAAGAGCCACGGTTGCGATTGTTTCCATAATTGCCATTTACTTCGGTTCGGGTATTATTGCAGGATTAAACCTTGTTCCTGTTCTCGGACAACTTTTGGATGCGGCACTTGCAGTATTTATTTGTGCCGTAAGTATAAGAAAAATGTACGATATTCATGTTACGTACGGTTGTGATTCGGAGAAAGCACTGATCCTTTCGATTATCGGCTTCTTTGTTCCGCTTGTGTATGCAATCAGCATTCTTTTAATTATGAAAAATGAGCCCGAATACGGCTTCGGTAATTATGAAACCGATACAGCCGGCGGAGAGTTTGCCGAATTGTAAAAATCATAAAAGATACTTAAGGGACTTACGTTTTGTAAGTCCTTTTTTATTTAAAATGGCAATTAAGAGTTTAACCCGGTTGAAAAATAATATAAAAAAAGATAATATCAATTTGGATATATAAAATTGTATAGAATCGGAATTACGACAATACCAGATTTTAATTGAGGATAAATTATGAAGAAGTATTTATCTATTTATGAAAGCCTGAAAAAAGAAATAACAGAAGGCGTATATAAAACAGGCAGCAAACTGCCTTCTAAAAGAACACTGGCAGATCAGTGGGGAGTAAGCATAATAACCGTTGAACATGCTTATGAACTTCTTCTGGATGAAGGTTATATAGAAAGTGTCGAGAAGAGCGGTTACTTTGTTGTATACGAAGCAGGAGATACTTTTTACGGTAATCAGAATACTGTAAACAAAGAAACGGAAATAAATGATGAAACTTCTTCAGGCTTAAAATTATATAACGATTCTTTTAAGGACGAATCATATTATTTTTCCTTTGATGTATATGCCAAAACAGTCAGACACGTATTATCTACAATGCCAGATGATATCATGCAGAAATCACCGACTTTCGGAATAATGAAACTAAGAAATTCCATAAGCGAGTATCTTTTACGAAGCAGACATATTCATGTTTCTCCCAAGCAGATTATGATTGGCGCCGGAGCAGAGTACCTTTATGCGATGATAGTAAGGACGCTTGGAACAGATGTTATATACGGTATAGAAACTCCCGGTTATTCGAGGATTAAAGAAGTATATGAATCTGACGGGGTAACAACGGAAACTCTTAAACTTGGTAAGGACGGTATAGAAAGCAGTGAGTTAAGAAAGAGTAAAGCAGGTATTCTTCATATCACTCCGTACAGAAGCTTTCCAACGGGTGTCAGTGCATCAGCCGGCAAGAAAAATGAATATTTACAGTGGGCCAACGAAATAGGCGGAATAATAATAGAAGATGATTTCGAATCGGAATTCACGCCCTCCAGAAAAGCTGTTGATACGATTTTCTCGATGGATAAGAAGGGGTGTGTAATATATGTTAATACTTTTACGAGGACAATTTCTCCATCTTTAAGAATGGCGTATATGCTCCTGCCGTTAAATCTGCTTGAAAAATTCGAAGAAAAAACATCGTTTTATTCATGCCCGGTACCGACTCTCGAACAGCTTGTCGTATCGAATTTATTGGACAGCGGAGAGTTTGAAAGACATATTAACAGAGTAAGAAGGAACTTAAGAAAACGATAGAAAATAAAAGTAAAATTTGTTTAAAAATAGTCAAACAGAACAAAACACAGACTGCTAACAGACAATAAAATGACTAATCCGATATTTTCTTGTATTATTGATTATAAATCTGTTTAAAAGCCGTTTATTTTAAAATTATTTCAGATATAATAAATCTGGTTGGGAGTTTTACAATATATTTATTTTTCTTTGTGATTAATGAAAGGGGCTCCTATGGAAAAAGAGGGAATTTCCGGCGGATTTAAGTCGTTTATTAAGCGTGTAGTTTTTTATGGCCTTTTTATTCTGATTAATATCGGATTAAACAGACTGGTAGGCCATTTTCATCTTCCTTTGTTCCTTGACAGCGTAGGAACATTTTTGGCATCGATTCTCGGTGGCTATCTTCCCGGCATTATCGTCGGATACTGTTCAAATATTATCAATTTCACAGCGGATCCTGCGAATGCTTATTATGCGGTAATCAGCGTTCTTCTTTCAGTTACTGCAAGATACTTTTATGATAAGGGATTCTTTGATAAATTCTATAAAGCTATTTTAACAATTCCTGTATTTGCATTTATAGGCGGTGTAATTGGTTCACTCCTTACATATTTTATGTACGGTTTCGGAATGGGAGAAGGAATTTCCGCGCCCTTTGCGCAGTCTCTTCTTGCAAGCGGAAAGGTTAATGTTTTCTTTGCTCAGTTAATTTCCGATTCCGCAATTGATTTACTCGATAAATCCATTACGGTTGTAATTGTATTTATAGTAATCAAAATTGTTCCTGAAAAATTTGCTTCTATGCTGGCGCTTACACACTGGAAGCAGAAACCTCTTAACAAAGACGAGATTAAAGAGGTACATAATAATGCAAGCAGAAAAGCTCCTTTAAGAACAAAGATAATCTTTATTATCGGTACGGTAATGGTATTTGTTGCGACTGTTACGACTGCAATCAGTTATATTCTTTATCAGAATTTCGCTTATGAGCAGTATACATTTACCGCCAAAAATGTTGCTTCTATTGTAGCAAGTACAGTTGACGGTGACAGAGTAGACGATTATTTCGAAGAAGGAACCAGCTCGGTGGATTATGCCGACACAATGAATAAACTTCGTAAAATAAAAGCAAGTTCACCGGATATTAAATATATTTATGTATATAAAATAATGCCTGACGGCTGTCATGTTGTATTTGACCTTGATACCGAGGAAATGGAAGGCGGTAAACTCGGAGATGTAGTTGAATTTGACGAGTCGTTTTCTGATTATATTCCATCTCTTCTTTCAGGTCAGGAAATCAAGCCAGTTGTTACAGATGATACTTTCGGATGGCTTCTTACCTGCTATGAACCCGTTTATGACTCCAATCATAAATGTGTCTGCTATGCATGTGCAGATATCAGTATGGAACAGGTTACAACCAACGGTATAAGCTTCCTCGTAAAAGTATTATCACTGTTCCTGGGCTTCTTTATAATGATTCTTGTCTACTGCATGTGGCATATGCAGTTTAGCCTTACATATCCTATTGATGCCATGACATTTGCAGCGAGAAAATTTGCATACAATAACGATGAGGCACTTGAAAAGGGAGTAGACAGAATCAATGAACTTAAGATTTCAACAGGTGATGAAATTGAGACTCTTTATGATTCTCTTTCGAAGACATTCGGTGAAACTGTCGAGTATCTGGAAGATGTAAAGAGAAAGAGCGAAGAAATCTCCAAGATGCAGAACGGTCTTATCTATATTATGGCAGACCTTGTGGAAAGCCGTGATAAGAGTACGGGAGACCATATCAAAAAGACAACAGCTTACGTTGAGCTCCTTTTACGAAAGTTAAAAGAAAAAGGATATTTTACAGATATTCTTACTGATGAATATATTTATGAAGTTGCAAATTCCGCACCTTTACATGACGTAGGTAAGATTAAGGTTTCCGATCTTGTACTTAATAAGAACGGAAGACTTGACGACGAAGAATTCAAGAAGATGCAGAAGCATACAACCGAAGGTGAGATTATAATCGACAATGCGATGAAGATTTCATCCACTTCGGATTATCTTAAAGAAGCTAAGAATATTGCGGCTTATCATCATGAAAAATACGACGGTTCCGGTTATCCTTATGGCTTAAAGGGGGATGATATTCCTTTGTCGGCTCGTATAATGGCCGTATCCGATGTATTTGATGCACTTGTGTCAGCGAGAGTTTACAAACCTGCCATGAAGTTTGAAGATGCTATGGATATTATCAAAAAGGGTGCAGGAACTCATTTTGATCCCATCGTAGCTCAGGTTTTCATTGAAGCGGAAGACGAAGTCAGACAGATTGCTGAAGAACATAAAAGGCAGTTTTCTAACCAAGGAGAAAATACAGAAGAAGACAAAAAATAAATATTTGTTTACATATTAAATACTTTATGTTAATATGTCTTTTGTATGCGAACTAAATCTAAGTTGTTTGACACTCCGACTTACGACCTGGATTTAGCAGTAAATAATTATTAGGAGGAAAAAAGAATGATTTCCAAAGAGAAAAAGCAGGCAGTTATTGCTGAATATGCTCGCAGCGAAGGTGATACAGGTTCACCCGAAGTACAGATTGCTGTTCTTACAGCTCGTATTCAGGAGCTCACAGAGCATATGAAAAAGAATCCCAAGGATTTCCACTCAAACAGAGGTCTTCTTAAGTTAGTTGGTCAGCGTCGTGGCTTACTTGCTTACCTTAAGAATACTGATATCGAAAGATATCGTGCTCTTATTGAGAAACTTGGTCTCAGAAAGTAATTAAACCTACAGGCGGGCATTTATTGTCCGCCTTAATGTGTTTAATTAGAACCAACAATTTGTAACCTGGCAGAAGTTCATTCCGAAGCCACTGAAAGTGTTATGAAATAGCTATATTTGGTGATATTTTCAGTAGTTTCGGCACTTCTGCCTTAAAATAAAAATATTTAAAGGAGAAGAAAAATGGCATTTAAAACATTTAGTCTTGAACTTGCCGGACGTACATTATCCGTAGATGTCGGAAGAGTATCCGCTCAGGCAAACGGCGCCGCTTTTATGCATTACGGCGACACAACGGTTCTTTCTACTGCTACAGCTTCAGAGAAGCCCAGAGACGGAATCGACTTTTTCCCTCTTTCCGTTGAGTACGAAGAGAAATTATACTCTGTTGGAAAGATTCCCGGAGGTTTCAACAAAAGAGAAGGTAAGGCTTCAGAGAACGCAATCTTGACAAGCCGTGTAATTGACCGTCCTATGAGACCTTTATTCCCCAAGGATTACAGAAACGATGTAACTTTAAACAACCTCGTAATGAGTGTTGATCCCGAGTGCCGTCCCGAGCTTGTTGCCATGCTTGGTTCTGCAATCGCTACATCAATTTCAGATATTCCTTTCTGCGGTCCCTGTGCTACAACTCAGGTTGGTTTGATTGACGGAGAATTCATTATCAACCCTAACCAGGAACAGTGGAAGAACGGTGACATGCAGTTAACAGTTGCTTCAACCAGCGAAAAGGTTATTATGATTGAAGCCGGTGCTAACGAAGTTCCCGAAGCAAAGATGATTGAGGCTATTTACAAGGCTCATGAAATTAACCAGACAATCATTGCATGGATTAATGAGATCGTTGCAGAGGTTGGTAAACCTAAACATGAATATGAATCATGTGCTATTCCCGAAGAACTCTTTGCAAAGATGAAAGAAATCGTAACTCCCGAAGAAATGGAAGTTGCTGTATTTACAGACGAAAAGCAGAAGAGAGAAGAGAATATCCGTGTTATCACAGAGAAACTCGAAGAAGCTTTTGCTGAGAATGAAGAATGGCTTGCTATTTTAGGTGAGGCTATTTACCAGTATGAAAAGAAGACAGTAAGAAAGATGATTCTTAAGGATCACAAGCGTCCCGACGGTCGTGAGATTACACAGATTCGTCCTCTTGCTGCAGAAATTGATATTATCCCCAGAGTTCATGGTTCATCCATGTTCACCAGAGGACAGACACAGATCTGTGATGTATGTACACTTGCTCCTCTTTCAGAGGTTCAGAAGATTGACGGTCTTGATGACAACGAAACTTCCAAGAGATATATGCATCATTACAACTTCCCTGCATACTCTGTAGGTGAAACAAAGGTTTCAAGAGGTCCCGGACGTCGTGAAATCGGTCACGGTGCATTAGCTGAGAGAGCTCTTATTCCCGTACTTCCTTCAGAGGAAGAATTCCCTTACGCAATCCGTTGCGTATCCGAAACATTTGAATCCAACGGTTCAACATCTATGGCTTCAACATGTGCATCATGTATGTCACTTATGGCTGCAGGTGTTCCCATTAAGAAGATGGTTGCAGGTATCTCCTGTGGTCTTGTAACAGGTGAGACAGATGATGATTTCATCCTTCTTACAGATATCCAGGGTCTCGAAGATTTCTTCGGCGATATGGACTTCAAGGTAACAGGTACTACAGACGGTATCACAGCTATTCAGATGGATATCAAGATTCACGGTCTTACAAGACCCATCGTTGAAGGTGCTATTGCAAGATGTCGTGAAGCAAGACTCTTCATCATGGATAACTGCATGAAGAAAGCTATTGCAGAGCCCAGAAAAGAAATCAGCAAGTACGCTCCCAAGATTGTTCAGATTTCTATCGATCCCGATAAGATTGGTGATGTTGTCGGACAGAAGGGTAAGACAATCAACGAAATCATCGCTCGTACAGGCGTTAAGATTGATATTACCGATGACGGCAAGGTTGGCGTATGCGGAACAGATATCGATAAGATTAACGAAGCAATCAATATGATTAACACCATCGTAACTGATTACGAGGAAGGCCAGATCCTTAAGGGTGTTGTTGTTTCCATCAAGGAATTCGGCGCATTCGTAGAATTTGCTCCCGGAAAAGAAGGCATGGTTCACATCTCAAAGATTGCCAAGCAGAGAATCGAGCATGTAGAAGATGTTCTTACACTTGGCGACAAAGTAACTGTTAAGTGTATGGGCAAAGATAAGATGGGCAGAATGAGCTTCTCCATCAAAGATGTATAAAATTTAAGTTCATAAAAGAGAAAGCCGGATTCGTTTGAGTCCGGCTTTTTTTGTGAATTTATCTATGTTTTAGTGAAATAATAATTATGATATAATAGAAAAGGTGTGATTCTTTTAGGAGATTAACATGGGTGGATTAATCGGGAAAATAATTTCGTTAATATTAGGTGTAATTATATTTATTGTGATAATAGGAGTAATTATTACCGCCATAATAACTTTTAAGCCTGTACATTACCAGATTGATTACAGAACTGATATAGACTGGATTAGCAAAAACTTAAACGGAGTTGAAGGCGGAGAATACGAAGCAGGTTATGAATGCTGGAATATTTTAGGAACGACTCAGGTTGCTCCCGGTGCCGGCGGTGATACAAATTATCATGGCTATATAAAAATCTCCGAGGAAGAGGCAGAGAAGCTTAATAATGATTATAACTGGGTTATAGATTTAAGACCTTTGCCTGATATGGGAAATATAAATCTGACATCATACGATCCTGATGACTGGTATGTATGTAATGATTTTAATAAAGATTACTTTTATGGTATGGAAATGAGAGATATTCGCTACGATAAAAACGGCATTATAATTTTCAGTAACGAATTTTCGAATTAAGGTATTGGAGGATTTATTATGAAAAGGGTATTTCTTATAGTTTTAGACAGCTTTGGAATAGGCGAGGAGCCTGATGCCAATTTATTCGGCGATGTTGGTTCAAATACCATAAAATCATGTGCTACAAGCGAATACTTTAATATGCCTAATATGGCAAAGCTCGGACTTTTTAATATTGACGGAGTAAACTTAAAAGATTTTAAGGTTAATGAACATGATGCTTTGATTGCCCGTATGAGAGAAAAGTCCATGGGTAAGGATACTACTATTGGCCACTGGGAAATTGCAGGCCTTGTATCGCCCAAGCCGATGCCTACATATCCTAATGGTTTTCCTAAAGAAGTTATCGATGAATTCGAAAAGAGAACAGGACGCAAAGCTATTGTAAATGCGACTTATTCAGGCACCAAAGTAATTGCAGATTACGGCGATGAGCATGTTAAAACCGGCGCGCTTATAGTATATACATCAGCTGATTCCGTTTTTCAGATTGCAGCACACGAGGAAGTTGTTCCGCTTGAACAGCTTTATGAATACTGCAGAATCGCGAGAGAAATCTTACAGGGTGAACATGGCGTCGGAAGAGTTATTGCCAGACCTTTCTTAGGTGAGAGCGGTAACTATTACAGAACACCTCATCGTCATGATTTCTCGCTCATACCGCCCAGGGATACAATGCTTAATATCATAAAAGATGCAGGGAAAGACGTACTGTCTGTCGGAAAGATTTATGATATCTTTGCCGGAAGCGGAATTACAGATTATGTTTATACCGAGTCCAACGAAGACGGCATAAATAAAACTCTTGCCCGGATGGACAGAGATTTTAACGGAATATGCTTTACCAATCTGGTTGATTTTGATATGGTTTACGGTCACAGAAGAGATATTGACGGATACGCAAAAGCTCTTGCTTACTTTGATTTAAGACTCCCTGAACTTTTAAACAAACTCGGTGATGACGATTGTCTAATGATAACTGCGGATCATGGCTGTGATCCCGGATTTACAAAAACTACAGATCATACGCGAGAATATATACCTTTCATTTGTTACGGAAAGAATATTAAACCTGTAAATTACGGCACCAGAGAGACATTTGCCGATATAGGCGCCACTGTTCTTAATCTTCTTGGCGTGGAAGGCAAGCTTGACGGAACGTCTTTAATATAAAAAATCCAATTTATCCCACAAGGGACTTCATCAGATACAATATGTCCAATTGAATATTACTTTTAGGAGGTAAAAACATTGACTGGAAAGAATTGCTTGAATTTATTGGTTACTTTTGGAGTTGTATTTTGTTGTACTGTTGTTCTTCCGGGCTGCTATAATCCTAAAACAATTAAGGATTACCCCGGAGATAATGTTGTTTTGGAAACTGTTTCTGAGACTGAAAATGATACTGTTAACGTTGAAAAAGAAACGGACTATTATTTGGATGAAGAAGAGGAATTGGAAGATTTTATGCCCAACGATTACCCTTTTGACGGGCAGGGCGATTTTATTTATAATCCCGAGGCGTTAAGACCGGGTATTGCAAATTTTTACCGTAATAAACCCGAATATCTGAAAATGGCAAAACAGATAATGGCTGCAGTGGATGAAGGTGAAAGTGTTTTAGTGCTTGATGCGGGTTATCCGATTGATCAGTTTAAATTTGAAGAAATACTGAAAATTGCCTGCTTTTCGAACCCCGTGGTTTATCTGGCACACTTCGAAACAGAAGATTATCATAATTTTACGATTACTTATCCCGATTATTTCGGATCTCTTGATGATTACGGACAGATTGACCCCGCTCATATTATCGCTGATGATAAAAACTTTACCGCTGAAATGGATGAATTCAGGGATTTTGTAAATGAAGTTATCGACCAGTGCGTTAATTATCAGGATAACGATATGGAGAATGCCAGAAGGGTATACAAATATCTGATTGAACATATCTATATCAGAAAAGATGACGGTTATTATGCTGAGGCAGATCCGAATTCCACAACCGGAAGAAATATATATCATATTGATGTTGTCAGAAATTTAAAGAATGACAATATGTATCTGCATGAAGTAATAAAACTATATCAGTTTATTCTGACTCAGTTAAATATTCATACAAGCTATGCCGTTCTCGACGGAGAAGCGATAGAAAAATATATGTCACTTGATCCCGATAATTACTATATGACCGGATGTGACTGCGTAATTGTAAGGTATGACGGTGTAGATTACATTTGCAATCTTTATTTTGACTATCTTGATTTCAAAAACTTTCCTGAGGTTGAAAATGATACGGAATGCCATTGCAATTATTTCGCTATAAGTAAAGCGACCTGCAGTCGTACATTTAATGTTAATAATGTAGGATATTCCGGAGGGTTTGAGAATTCGGACTGGTTTATATTCGACGACTTAAATGTTGATTATCCTTTTGATACAAAACTTTAAATCATAAAAGAGACTTTAAAATATTTGAATTTTTCCCCGATAAATAGTATTATTTATCGGTATGATTTTTATGGAAAAAGACGAAAGAGAGAAATAAAGTGGGCAATTACGATAAAGAGATTCAAAGAAGAAGAACCTTCGCGATTATTTCACATCCTGATGCAGGTAAAACAACACTTACCGAAAAATTCCTTTTATACGGCGGAGCAATTAACCTGGCCGGAAGTGTAAAAGGTAAAGCAACCGCAAGACATGCGGTTTCAGACTGGATGGAAATTGAAAAGGAGAGAGGTATTTCTGTTACTTCTTCTGTATTACAGTTTGAATATGACGGATACTGTGTAAATATTCTTGATACACCGGGTCACCAGGATTTCTCGGAAGATACATACAGAACTCTGATGGCTGCAGATTCTGCTGTAATGGTTATTGACGCATCAAAGGGTGTTGAGGCGCAGACAAGAAAGCTATTTAAAGTCTGTGGTATGAGAGGCATTCCTATTTTTACTTTTATAAACAAACTCGACAGAGATGCACTTGATACGTTTGAATTACTCGATCAGATTGAAAACGAACTCGGAATAGCTACATGTCCCGTTAACTGGCCCATCGGTTCAGGTAAAGGATTTAAGGGCGTATATGACAGACACAACGAAAAGGTTGTTATGTTCTCCGATACCGAAAAAGGTACCAAGGAAGGTAAATCATGGGAGATTGATATGTCTACCAAAGATGCGCTTGTAGAAGCAATCGGCGAAGAGGCATATGACAAACTTTCCGATGAAATCGAACTTCTTGACGGTGCTGCGGCTGAATTTGACATAAAAGAAGTACAGAGCGGCAAACTTACACCTGTATTTTTCGGTTCCGCATTAACCAACTTCGGTGTTGAAATCTTTTTAAATAACTTCTTATCGATGTCAACCAATCCTCTTCCGAGAAAGAGTGATATCGGTATGATTGACCCGCTTGAAAACGAGTTCTCCGCATTTGTATTTAAAATACAGGCTAATATGAATAAAGCTCACCGCGACAGAATTGCTTTTATGAGAATCTGCTCAGGCAAGTTTGATGCATCCAAGGAAGTTTATCATATGCAGGGCGGCAAATCTATGCGTCTTTCCCAGCCCCAGCAGATAATGGCGGATGACAGAAAGATACTTGATACCGCATATGCAGGAGATATTATCGGTGTATTTGATCCCGGTATTTTCTCAATCGGAGATACATTAACCGTCGCTTCAAACAAGTTTAACTACGAAGGGATTCCTACATTCGCTCCCGAGCATTTTTCAAGAGTGCGACAGATGGATACCATGAAGAGAAAACAGTTTATGAAGGGTATTACCCAGATTGCTCAGGAAGGTGCCATTCAGGTATTCCAGGAGTTCAACACCGGTATGGAAGAAATTATTGTCGGTGTTGTGGGTGTGCTTCAGTTTGAAGTATTAAAATACAGACTCGAAAACGAGTACAATGTTGAAATCAGAATGGATAATCTGCCTTATGAACATATAAGATGGATTGACAATAAAGACGAGATAGATGTGGCCAAATTAACAGGTACTTCGGACATGAAGAAAGTAAAGGACATGAAAGGAAATCCTCTGCTTTTGTTTGTAAACGAATGGAGTATCGGTATGACTAAGGACAGAAACAAAGATCTGGTTTTGTCGGAATTCGGAAAGAATTAATTTTATTTTATGAAGAAAATTTATCTTATTATCGGTGCACTTGTGCTGGCTCTTGCTTTGCTTATCGGTGCTTCCGTAATTATCGACAAACAGCTTGAAAAAGATACTTCTTTTATAAGCGATTATATTGATTTTGATAAAACGGCCCAGAATGTTCCTTATACCAGTCCCGTTTCGTCAGAGACCGCAACTCTTCTTGATATGGAAGTTACCGAAAAGGTAACCAAGATTGACGATATGTCAAAGATTCAGGAAGAGCATGAGATAATCAATACGGATATCGGTGAAATAATAATTGATGCAGGTCTCTCTGAAGAAGAATGGGGCGAGCGTATTTCGATGGGTATTAATGCCCAGAATATTAATGCTGCCAACAAAGAATGTCAGGGCCTGTTTTATTATGACAATTTAGAGCCTGAATTTAAGCAGCTTTATCTTGAGATTTATATTGCCATAAAGAATTATGCAGATACGTTTTATATCTGTTCAATCGATCCCGAGGATATTGACTATGCGTTTAACTGCGTAATGGGCGATCATCCCGAGATTTTCTATACGAACGGTTATATGTATACGAAATTTACCACGACCGACAGAATCGTAAAGATAGAGTTTACACCGGCGTATACGATTGCGTATGAAGATGTCATAAAGTATGAGAAAGACATTGAAGCATATAAGAATGAATTTCTTGTAGGAATTAATCAGAATACCGACGATTATACCAAGATAAAATACACTTATGAATACATCATAAAAAACACGGAATATGATGTTGATTCCGTACAGAATCAGAATATCCTGTCAGTATTTATAAACGGAAGATCTGTATGTCAGGGCTATGCAAAGGCTTTTCAGTATCTTTCGGGACAGCTTGGCGTTCAGAGTACTTTGGTAGTCGGATATGTAGGAGCCAATGAAGGCCATGCTTGGAATATGGTTAAGTGTAACGGTCAGTATTATTACATTGACTGTACCTGGGGCGATTCCTCATATCTTGAGAACTCGATGAGCCTTTATTCCGGTGGAATCAATTATGATTATCTGAATATCACCACGAGCGAACTTCAGCTTACTCATGTGATAGATAATTTCACGCCGCTTCCTCCCTGCAACAGTATGGCAGACAATTATTACGTAAAAGAAGGTCTTTATTTCGAAGGTATCGATTTGGTTCAGCTTGATAAAGCTTTCAGTAATGCCAAATCGCAGAACAGGGATTCCGTGGAACTTAAATGCTCCAATACGGAAGTTTACGACAAACTCGGAGAATATCTTCTGGTTGATAATCATATTTTCGATTACATGTCCAGTGATAAAGAGAGCATTACCTATATGCAAAACAAGGATTTAAATATTTACTCGTTCCCTTTGAGGTAATTACGGGACAGTAAAGTGACTTGTGACAAAAACTCTTTTGTGTTAAAATAATAGGGTATATGGAGATTTTTCCGTATACTGTTTTGAAGGTCCTTTTACGGAGGTTAAAAATGAGCACAGCTAACAATAATGAAAAAATCGGTTCTGTTCGTATCGCAACAGATGTAGTACCTCTTATTGCAGCGCTCGCATCTCAGGATGTTGAAGGCGTTACTCCTTTACAGGATAAAAAGAATCTTTCTTTGAAAATTAATTTTAGAAGACTTACCAGAGGCATTAAGGTTGATATTAAAGGTAAAACCTGCAGCGTAGATATGGCTATAGGTATTCTTTACGGTTATCAGGTTCCCGAAATCTGCCCTAAGGTTCAGAATTCGGTTAAGACAGCCATCGAAACAATGACCGGCCTTGAAGTCAGCGATGTTAATGTTAAAATCGCTTCGGTAAGCATGTCATAAGGAATAAATATGAACAGAAAAACAGAGCGTGAATTTACTTTTAAACTGTTGTTTATGTCTGATTTTTATGAGAAGAAAGAGTTAGGAGACGAACTTCTTCTCTATTTTGATGCACCGTTTCCTTTTGAAGAAAAAGAGGATGGCGAGACAGCAAGCGAAAACATTACTTCGTTAAAAGAATCGGTAAACGAAGATGACAGAAGAAGAATAGTAGCAAGATATGTTGATATAATTGACAAGCTTGATGATATTGATAAAAGAATTTCAGAAGTTTCAAAAGGCTGGACGATTGATCGTATCGGAAAAGTCGAACTTGCTCTTTTAAGACTTGCCGTTTATGAAATAGTTTACGATGACAATATTCCGACCTCTGTAGCAATTAACGAGGCTGTAGAATTATCCAAAAAATTCGGTCCTCAGGATTCATACGCATTTGTTAACGGTATTCTTGCCAGGTTTGCTTGATGAAAACTATATATTCGGTTTTTCAGGTTAATACATATATTCACAATATGTTCCATGAAGATTATCTTTTATCCGATGTTTCTGTTTCGGGAGAGATAAGCAATTTGAAATTCCACACATCGGGACATATTTATTTTACGTTGAAAGACGATAAATCTGCCATTTCGTGCGCCATCTTCCGTCAATCCGCTCAAAAACTTAATATTGCATTAAAAGACGGAGACAAGATAGTAGCTTCCGGCAGCATATCCAATTACGTGCCAAACGGCAGCGTAACTTTTAACGTTACCAAAGTCGAATATGAAGGCGTCGGTGATTTAACAAAGAAGTTTGAAGAATTAAAACAAAGACTTGCAGAGCAGGGCCTCTTTGATAAAGAGTTTAAAAAGCCTATTCCGAAGTTTCCAAAGACCATTGGAATTGTAACGGCTCCCACAGGCGCAGCCATCAGAGATATTATTTCGGTTTCTAAAAGAAGAAACCCCTACATTTCGCTTATATTATTCCCGGCACTGGTTCAGGGCGAGGGAGCAAGTGAAAGTATCGTAAAAGGTATAGAGACTCTCGAAAAGGCCAATGTAGATGTAATTATCGTAGGCCGAGGCGGCGGAAGCTTAGAAGATTTATGGGCTTTTAACGAAGAAGAAGTTGCTTATGCGATATTCCAGTGTTCAATACCGGTTATCTCTGCTGTAGGTCATGAAATTGATTTTACGATCTCTGATTTTACGGCCGATTTAAGAGCAGCAACACCTTCGGCTGCTGCAGAACTTGCGGTTCCCGATATAAGACAGACGATCGCTGATATAGACGATTTAAAAGAGTCGCTTGATAAAGGGTTTGAAAGAGTGCTTAAGAATAAACTCCACAAACTCGCTGTTTACGAAGCAAAGCTTAATGCGCTGTCTCCCGTAAACAAATTAAATAAACAGAAAATTATCGCAGATTCGTATAACAATAAACTCGATATTTTAATAAAAAAGATCATAAAAGACAAGAAAGCCGAACTCGAAACTTTATCTGAAAGATTAAAAGGTGTTTCACCTTTGGAGCGTTTAAAAGCCGGAATGGCATATGTAACGGATGCTTCCGGTAAAAGAGTTGTAGGTGTTGAAGGCTTATCAGATAACGATAAAGTCAAACTGACAATGAAGGATGGATACGCTTTCGCAATTATTGAGAAAGTGGTTAAAGAGGGGTAAATTATGGATGCAGTAACTATTGACGAGAAAATCAAATCTGTTGAAGAGATTTTAAAAGAACTTGAAAAAGATGATATCGCTATCGAAGATGCTCTTGATTTATATACCAAGGGTAAAGTTGCGATTGAAGAATGCAAAAACAAAATCGATATGATTGAGAAAGAAGTTCTTAAAATCAATCCCGACGGAACGACTTCGTCATTTGATGATGCTGATTTTTAACATTAACCAAAGAATTTTGAATGAATAATTAATGGGGGGCTGAAGAGTATGAGAGAAGATTTTATTAATTTATTAATTCAAAAAGTAAACGAAGCATTTGGAATTATGAAACCTTACATGCCTGCTGAAGAGGGACTTCAGAGACGTGTAGCGGAAGCAATGAATTACTCCTTTATTTCAGGCGGAAAAAGAATCAGACCTTTGTTCATGCTTGAAAGTTACAGAATGTTCGGCGGAGACGATTTAAGCAAAATTTCTCCTTTTATGGCAGCTATCGAAATGATTCACACTTATTCACTGATTCATGACGATCTGCCGGCAATGGATAATGATGATTACAGAAGAGGAAGACCGACAAACCATAAAATGTTTGACGAAGCAACTGCGATTCTTGCAGGCGACGGTCTTTTGAATCTTGCTTTTGAAACGATTTCAAAAGCTATGGTTGAAGAAGATGACATTATTGTTTTAAGAAGAATGGCATATGCAAATGCCGTACTTGCCAATAAAGCAGGTATTTACGGTATGATAGGCGGTCAGATGGTTGACCTTCTTTCGGAAAACAAGACCGATACCGAACTTGAAACACTTTTATTTATTCATAAACATAAAACAGCCGCTCTTATCGAAGCTGCACTTATGATTGGTGCAATTATGGCCGGCGCAGACGATGAAGATATTGCCAAAATCGAAAAAGTCGGAGACAATACCGGACTTGCATTTCAGATTAGAGATGATATCCTTGATGTAATCGGCGATTCGATTAAACTCGGCAAGAGTGTCGGCAGCGACGAAAAGAATGATAAGACCACATATGTAAAGATAAAAGGACTTGAAGAAAGCCAGAAAGAACTTGAGAATCTTTCCAAAGAAGCGAGAGACATCGTGGTAGGCATAGCAGGTAAGGAAAATTTCCTTTCAGATTTGATTGAATATCTCGTAAACAGAGAAAAATAAATAATTAACCCGGTAATAAAGATGTACATTGAAAAGATAAACAAACCTAACGACATAAAGAAAATAAGCAAGAACCATCTTTATGATCTGGCTGATGAAATCAGAGAATTCTTAATTGAATCGATATCCGAAACAGGCGGTCATTTAGGAGCAAACTTAGGTACTGTTGAGCTTACCATGGCTCTTCATTTAGTGCTTAATCTTCCTGAAGACAAGATTATCTGGGATGTCGGACATCAGAGTTATACTCACAAGATTTTAACAGGCAGAAGAGACGGTTTTGCCACACTTCGTAAATACGGAGGAATGGCTGGCTTTCCTAAGACTTGCGAGAGTGAATGTGATGCTTTTAATACAGGCCATTCATCCACGTCTATTTCCGCAGGCCTTGGTATGGCTATGGCCCGTACCATGAAAGGTGAGAACAATACCATTGTTTCCGTTATCGGTGACGGTGCACTCACAGGCGGTATGGCTTATGAAGCACTGAACAATGCAGGCAAGGCAAATACAAAGCTTATTATTGTTTTAAATGATAACAATATGTCGATATCCGAAAATGTCGGCGGAGTCAGCATGTATTTGAATAACTTAAGAACCAAGGAAGGCTACCTGGATTTAAAGGAAGGTGTTAAGGATACGCTTTCCAAAGTGCCAAAGGGCGCCGATATGATCAACAGAATTCAGAAGGCAAAGAGTTCCATTAAATCATTTGTTATTCCCGGTATGTTTTTCGAGGAAATGGGTCTTACATATTTAGGACCTGTTGACGGCCATGATATCAATGCCATGGTTCGTGCTTTTAACGAAGCTAAAAGATGCAAGACGCCTGTTATTGTTCATGTAATTACCAAAAAAGGTAAAGGTTACTTGCCCGCAGAAAAGCATCCTGCCAGATTCCACGGTGCAGAACCTTTTGATATTGAAACAGGTTTACCCAAGAATAAAAAAATGTCTCCCGATTACACCGACGTATTTTCGACCGTTATGTGTAAAATGGGAGAGCGTGATCCTAAATGTGTTGCAATAACTGCAGCAATGCCTGACGGTACAGGTCTTAAAAGATTTAAGAGCATGTATCCCGACAGATTTTTTGATGTCGGCATAGCAGAAGAGCATGCGGTTACTTTTGCCGCAGGTATGGCTATGGGCGGATATAAGCCTGTTGTATGCGTTTATTCTTCGTTCTTACAAAGAGCCTATGACCAGTTAATCCATGATGTCTGCATTCAGAATCTTCATGTTGTATTCTGCATTGACAGAGCAGGTCTGGTCGGAAGCGACGGCGAAACACATCAGGGTATATTTGATTTATCTTACCTTTCTTCAATTCCTAACATGTGTGTAATGGCTCCCAAGAATAAATGGGAACTTTCCGACATGATTAAATTTGCTCTTAAATACGACGGTCCCATTGCCATAAGATATCCGAGAGGAAGAGCTTACGACGGTCTTCAGGAATTCAGAGCACCCATTGAATTTGCACAGGGCGAATGGATTTTCAGAGAGTCCGGAATCTGCCTTATTGCTGTCGGAAGTATGGTAAAGACAGCCGTTGAAGTAAGAGAAAGATTAAAAGAGATGGGCAAAAACGTTTCCATCATGAATGCAAGATTTGTTAATCCCATTGATGAGGAAATGATAAAAGAAATATCTGTAACTCACCCTCATATCGTGACATTGGAAGAGAATGTTTTATCAGGCGGTTTTTCGGAGAGAGTCGGAGCGTTTCTTTTACGAGAGGGACATTTCTGCAAACATACATCAATTGCAATTCCCGATACATATGTTGAGCACGGAAATGTTGAATTGCTTAAGAAAGAAATCGGTATCGACACCGATTCGATAGTTGAAAAGATCCTAAAAGAAGGCGAAGGTATATCGTAATTCGTGAAAGAGAGACTTGATATATTACTCGTAAATAAAGGGCTGGCAGCTTCTAGAGAAAAAGCCAAAGCTTTAATAATGAGCGGCATAGTATATGTCGACAATCAGAAAGAAGACAAAGCAGGCTCTCTTTTTGACGAAAACGCGAACATAGAAATTCGCGGTGAAACCTTAAAATATGTTTCACGCGGCGGCCTTAAACTTGATAAAGCAGTTACTGTATTTAACTTAAATTTTGACGGATACACTTGTCTTGACATCGGAGCATCCACCGGCGGCTTTACTGATGTAATGCTTCAAAACGGTGCCTCAAAAGTTTACAGTGTAGACGTAGGCCACGGCCAGCTTGACTGGAAACTTCGTAACGACGATCGTGTCGTATGTATGGAAAAATGCAATTTCAGATACGTTACCGACAAAGAAATTCCTGATAAGATTGATTTTGCCGCAACCGACGTATCCTTCATATCACTGACCAAGATACTTATTCCTGCCTACAACCTTTTAAAGAAAAACGCTTTGATGGTATGTCTTATCAAACCCCAGTTTGAAACCACCAAAGAAAAGGTCGGCAAAAAAGGCGTTGTCCGCGATCCCGAAGTACACAAAGAAGTTATAGAAAAAGTCATAGACTTCTGCCTTAAAATTGGCTTTGGTATTGAAGGCCTTGATTATTCACCTATCAAAGGACCGGAAGGCAATATTGAATATCTTTTGTTAATTAAGAAAACAGACGATAATAGTATTGATGAAGATAAGGCATTAATATATAAAGACTATGAATATTCTGGTGGATTAACAGAATACAAAGAAATTATTGATGATATAGTTAAGAAATCTCATTCAGAACTTAGTGTTTGAATTGAAGGAGTGGTGTTGCGTGATGCTCGAGCGGGTAATATGGAGCCGTCGGTACTTAACGAGCGGAGTGCGAAGCGCGAACGCGAGTTTAGTTCCGCTACGGGGACATCTTAGCGAGAGCGTGCCCGCGGAGTATTACGCAATCACCACTCCTGGAATACACTCTGGAGGTGCGAATGAAAGTTTTAATCTGCGTAAATCCGTATAAGGACAAGGAACTGAAGGTTTGCAAGAAAATCTGCGAATTTTTTGATGAGAAAAATGTGGAGTATGCAAAGCCTGTTCAGGTTTCCAGAGAGACGAATCTTTCGGTAAATGATGCCGAAGGTTGTGATGTCGTGCTTGTTTTAGGAGGCGACGGTACCCTTATGCGTGTTGCAAAGAAGTGCTCGAAATTCAATCTTCCGATTCTGGGTATAAATCTGGGACACTTAGGTTTTCTGGCGCAGACAGGAGTTGAAGGCCTGGAAGAGACACTGGGACGTCTTATCAGAAAAGAGTATCTTTTAGAAGACAGAATGCTCTTACACGGACGTGTTTACAGAAATAATGAACTGATTTTTGAGTCCGAAGCATTAAATGATGTGTGTATAAACCGAGGGGGAATGCTTCAGATTCTGAATTTTGACATTTCGGTTAACGGAATGTTCCTTAAATCTTACGGAGCTGACGGTGTGATTATTTCCACGCCCACAGGTTCCACGGGATACAATCTTTCCGCAGGAGGTCCTATTGTGGAGCCCAGTGCGGATATGATTCTTGTGACGCCGATTTCCGCCCATTCTTTTATGAACAGAAGCATTTTATTTAAGGCTGAAGATACCGTAAAGATTACAATCGGCGAACCTCATGATGAAGAAACGGGCCAGATAGTTCTTGCGCATTTTGACGGTTTTGAACATATTGATTTGCAGTATAAAGATGAGATTGTTATTTCGAAGAACGCAGGTCATGTAAGCTTCATTCAGATGAATAATGTTAATTTCCTTGAAACCCTTAACAGGAAACTTAAAGAAAACTAGTTTTATAAGGGGGTCAAATGCTTTTAAATTTACACGTTAAAAATTTTGCTCTTATCGATGAAATCGATATTGATTTTTCAAAAGGGCTCAATATTCTTACGGGCGAAACCGGTGCCGGCAAATCGATTGTTTTAGGATCACTGGCTATAGCTCTCGGCGCTAAGGCGGATAAGGACTGTATCAGAACAGGCGAAGAGTATGCTTTGGTAGAAATTACTTTTACTGCCGATACCGAAGAAGTGAAGAATAAGCTTATAGAAAATGATATATCTTTGGAAAATGATGAGATTATAATTCAGAGAAAAATCACGCCTCTAAGAAGCGTATTTAAGCTCAATTCTCAGACGGTTACCGTTTCTGTCATAAAAGATATAGCATCTGCGCTCATTGATATCTACGGACAGCATGATTATCAGAATCTTTTAAATTCCAGAAAACACATTGAAATACTTGATTCATTTGCTAAGGATTCCGCAGATGCAGTTTCGGGATACAAAAAGACATATGCGGAATATCTGCGCCTTAAAGCTCTGGCAGAAAGCCCTGAGGTGGATGAAGTCAGAAGAGAAAGAGAGATTTCTTTACTTGAGTATCAGATAAACGAAATCAAATCAGCCGCATTAAAGCCTAACGAAGAAGCTGAAGTCGAAGAAAGATTAAAAGTTCTTGAGAACGCATATAAGATTCAGAGTACCTTATCGCTCATAAAAGACATGATGTATGATTACGAGAGCAGTGCAGGCGAAATGATTAATAAATCCATTCGTGAAATGTCTGCAATCTCATCTTACGATTCAGTTTTAGGCGAGATGTTTGATGAACTCAACAATATTTATTCTCTTGTTTCGGATTTTGAACGTGAAACAATGGGAGTTCTTGAAGACTATGCGCCTAACGAGGAAGAACTCGACAGACTTCGCGAAAGATACAATCTTATAAACGAGCTTGAGAGAAAATACGGAAGAACCATTGAAAACGTTCTTGAATATTTGGACGATAAAGAAAAAGAACTTGAGAATCTTCAGGATTACGCGATTAAGAGAGAAAGTATTCTTAAGGATTATGAAAAGGCCAAAGATGCTTTAAAGAAATCCGCAGATGCTTTAACCGAAGTCAGAAAGAAAACTGCAAAGTCATTTGAAAAGGCTATCACGGAAGGCCTTTCGGATCTTAATTTCAATCAGAGTTCGTTTAATGTTGCAATTACCGAAGCGAATGATTATACATCTAACGGAATCGATAAGGTTAATTTTGAAATATCAACCAATCCCGGCGAACCGTTAAAGCCTCTTGAAAATGTTTCATCAGGCGGTGAACTTTCAAGAATTATGCTTGCTATCAAAACTGTCGGAGCGAAGAGCGATAATACAGAAACTCTTATCTTTGATGAAATCGATGCGGGTATTTCCGGTGTTACAGCCTGGAAAGTTGCCAAGAAACTCGCTCTTTTATCAAAAGATCATCAGATTATCTGCATTACACATCTTCAGCAGATTGCTGCGATGGCGGATATTCACTTTGAGATTAAGAAAACCGTTTCCGACGATTCAAGAACCAACACATATATTGAAGTGCTTGATGAGGAAGGTGAAATCAAAGAAATTGCAAGAATGCTCGGTGATGAATCAGGGTCAGATAAATTCCTTGATAATGCATCTGAGATTAAAAAGCAGGCTTTGGATTATAAAAAATCAATTGACATTTAATTGTCTCTTTATTTACGGATAAAAATATAGTATAATATACCATATATCGGGCATAATTGTGCTTTTAATGGCATAAATTGTGCTTTCGAAGGTATATTAAACTATATTTTTTCTTTTTATTTTGTTTCGGAGGGTTAAATGAAAAACATTCTCTTTGTTGCATCAGAAGGCGTTCCGTTTATTAAGACGGGCGGACTTGCGGATGTAGTGGGTTCTCTTCCCAAATGCGTGGATAAGCGTTATTTCGATATTCGCGTAATGCTTCCCAAATACACCTGTATATCTCAGGAATTAAAAGACAAGATGGTTTACAAGACCAGTTTTTATATGGATTTCCATTGGAAAAACGAATATGTCGGAATTCTTGAAGCCGAAGTTGACGGAGTAAAATATTATTTTATAGATAACGAATCCAAATTCGGAGGATTCCATCCTTACAGCTCGAATGTTTATGATGACATTGAGAAGTTTGCATTCTTCTCAAAGGCTGCGCTGGCTGCAATGCCTCTTTTGGATTTCAGACCTGACGTAATCCACTGTCATGACTGGCAGACCGGCCTTATCCCTGTTTATCTTAAAGAAAGATTCCAGGGCAATGATTTCTTCCACGGAATTAAGACTGTTATGACCATTCATAACCTTAAATTCCAGGGTAAGTGGGATGTTCCTGCCGTAAAAGATATTACAGGCCTTCCCGATTACTTCTTTACTCCGGACAAGCTTGAGTCATACAAGAACGCAAACCTTTTAAAGGGCGGTCTCGTTTACGCAGATGCGATTACAACCGTTTCTGAGACCTATGCCAAGGAAATTATGACTCCTTTCTACGGAGAGAGCCTTGACGGTCTTTTAAGAGCAAGAGAGAACGACTTAAGAGGTATTGTAAACGGTATTGATTATTCCGAATATGACCCTTCGGTTGATAAGTTCATCGATTACAAATATAACGCTCAGAACTTCAGAAAAGAAAAAATCAAAAACAAGAGAAAACTTCAGCATGATTTAGGTCTTGAAGAAAACGATAAAATGATGATGATCGGTATCGTTTCAAGACTTACCGATCAGAAGGGCTTTGACTTAATAGCTTACATCATGGATGAGCTTTGCCAGGACGCCGTTCAGATTGTTGTTCTTGGTACAGGCGAAGAGCAGTACGAGAATATGTTCAGACATTTTGACTGGAAATACAACAATAAGGTTTCCGCAAACATTTACTATTCAGAGTCCATGAGTCATAAGATTTATGCTTCCTGTGATGCATTTCTTATGCCTTCGCTCTTTGAGCCCTGCGGCTTAAGCCAGCTTATGGCGTTAAGATATGGTACAATTCCCATTGTAAGAGAAACAGGCGGCCTTAAGGACACTGTAGAGCCTTACAACGAGTACGAGTCAAAGGGAACCGGTTTCAGCTTTGTAAATTACAATGCTCACGAAATGCTTAATACAATTCGTTACGCAGAGAAGATTTACTATGACAGAAAGCGTGAATGGAATAAGATGATCGACAGAGCAATGGCAGTTGACTTCTCATGGCAGGTTTCCGCCAACAAGTATCAGGAAATGTACGACTGGCTGATTGGATAGTTTTAAGTATTAATTTAATTGTAAAAAATGTGCCTTAGGGACGGTTCCTTTGGCACATTTTTATGTTATTATAGTAAAAGTGAGCCAGAGGGAGCCGGAGGGACGGTTCTTCCGGCTCGAAAAGGATATTATTATGGCATTTGACGGATTTTGTATAAAAAGAATTACAAAAGAATACAGCGAACTGTTTACTGACGGAAGGGTATCGAAGGTTATACAGCCGAATAATTATGATATTATTCTGGTCATCAAAAAGGAGAAAGACACATACAATCTTTTTGTTTCCGCGAATCCTTCTATGTCGTATACATACCTCGTAAAAGATAAAGGTGAGGCGCCTCAGAATGCGCTTAATTTCTGCATGGTTTTGCGTAAATACATTGCTAACGGAAAGATATTAAGCGTTAAACAAAAAGGGAATGAACGTATCATAACGTTTGAAATTGAGCATCTTGACGAAATGGGCGACCGTTCGGTTAAGAAGCTTATTTTCGAGCTTATGGGCAAGCACAGCAATATCATACTGACTGACGATAAGGATATTATTTTAGACAGTATTAAAAGAATATCTGCATTAACCAGCTCGGTAAGAGAAGTGCTTCCTAAAAAGGAATATTTCTTCCCTTCGGATCTTACAAAAATAAACCCGTATGACTGCGATATCATAAAAGAATTAAAAAGCATAATTTCCCAAAACGATGATGAAAAGTTAAAAACTTCAGCTCTGCTTTATTCAAACTTCGAAGGCGTTTCAAAAGCATTTGCAAAAGAAGTTATTAAAAGAGCGGGATTTGAAAATGATTTTTCTGTAAGTGATTTAGATTCGGAAAAGATAAATACTCTTTGCGAAGCTTTTGTAAAAACCATAAAAGAAGCTAAAGAGAATCCTTCGTTTTATGCATATTCAAAGAAAAACTCGCTCTTTGACTATACTACTTTCCTGTATGAATCTTTTATGAGCGAAGGCATTGATTCGAAGGAATATAAGGATGCTTATATCAGCGAATTCTTAAATGATTTTTACAGTGCCAAACATGATGAGGGCGTTATTTTACAGAAGAGTAACGATATCATCAATGTTTTAAATTCCCATATTCAGAAGAATAAGAACAAGATGGCTGAGTGGGATAAGGAACTCTTAGAATGCGAGAATAAGGAAACCCTTAAGAAATACGGCGAACTTCTTAAGGCGTACTGTCACAATTTATCGCAGGGTAAAGAAGCTGAAGTTCTAGATTACTATACAAACGAAAATATTATAATTCCGCTTGATGAAAACAAAAGCATTATTGCAAACTCAAATAGGTATTTTAACGATTATTCCAAGGCTAAAAGAAGAGAAGAAAAGCTTAACGAACTTCTTCTTCAGACTCAGGATGAGACTAAATATCTTGAAGAGATGCTTTTATATATTTCAATATCCGAAAACTCGTCAGATTTAAACCAGATAAGAAGCGAGCTTTTCGACAAGGGTTATCTTCGTAAAAATATCAATCCGAAGGATAAGAAAAAGAAATCCGTTATCAAACATTACATGTACGATAACAATTATCATATATATTTCGGAAAGAACAATATCCAGAACGAAGAAGTAACATTTAAAATCGCCACAGGAAACGACTGGTGGTTCCACGCAAAAGGTATTGCGGGCTCGCATGTAATCGTAAAATCAGAGAAAGATAACGATGCAACAGAGTGGGATATGCCGGATGAAGTTTTCGAACTTTGTGCTGCAATTGCTTCAATTAATTCGTCGCACAGCGGACTCTCCAAAGTTGAAGTCGATTACACCAGGAAAAAGCATATCAAAAAACCTGCCGAAGGCGATAAGGGCATGGTAATTTATCATAAGTATTATTCAATGGTTGCAACGCCCGATATATCTATGTATGAATTGACTAGCGTAAACTCTTGAAGTATAATAATTAGGTATGCAAAAAAACAAAAGGCGGGTTAATTATGGTTAAAAGTATGACCGGTTACGGTCGAAGCGAGAAGGTAACACCGTTAGCAAAATGTTCGGTGGAAATTAAGTCTGTAAATCACAGATATTTAGACATGTCGATTAAGCTTCCCAGAAAGCTCAACATGTTTGAAGCAGATATCAGAGAAGTTTTAAAAGATTACATACAGCGCGGTAAAGTTGATGTATTCGTAAGTTACGAAGATTACTCAAAAGAAAGCGTTAACATTAAATACAATCAGGAAATCGCAGCAGAATACATGAAGTATTTTGTGAAGATGGCCGAAGATTTTGAACTTGATGACGATATAAGAGTTTCCACTCTTGCAAGAATGCCCGAAGTACTTGTTTCCGAAGATGAAAACATCAATGAGGACGAAATCTGGAAGCTCGTAAAAGATGTACTTATCGAAGCCTGTGATGCATTTGTTGTATCCAGAATCAAAGAGGGCGAAAATTTAAGAACGGATCTTCTGGAAAAACTTGAAGCGATGAGCAAGAATGTTGCTTTTATCGAAGAGAGATATCCTAAAACTATAGAAGACTATAAGAACAGACTTACAACCAAGATAAAAGAAGTTCTCGAAGACAAACAGATTGACGAATCCAGAATACTTACAGAAGTATGCATTTATTCCGACAAGGTTTGTGTGGATGAGGAAATGGTTAGACTTAAGAGCCATATCGAAGCTGTTAAGGAAGCACTTACAACAGGCGGCTGTGTAGGTAAGAGACTGGATTTCTTAGCACAGGAACTTAACCGTGAAGCAAACACAACTCTTTCTAAGTCAACCGATATCGAGATTTCAAATGTTGCGATTACAATCAAGACAGAAATCGAAAAGATAAGAGAGCAGATACAGAACATCGAATAAGGAGTTCTAATTATGAAAAAGAACGGAATCTTGGTAGTTATATCCGGGTTTTCGGGAGCAGGCAAAGGAACGCTTGTAAGAAAACTCATGGAAAAATATGATAATTATTCCTTAAGCGTATCAATGACCACAAGAGATAAAAGAGAAGGCGAGGAAGACGGCGTTCATTATTTCTTTGTAGATCATAGAAAGTTTGAACAGACCATTATCCAGGACGGCCTCTTGGAATACGCTTCATATTGTGGCAATTATTACGGAACACCTAAGGAATATGTTGAAAAACAGATTGCAGAAGGAAAAGATGTTATTCTTGAAATCGAAGTACAGGGTGCTCTTCAGATTAAGAAGAAATTTCCCAACACGGTTTTACTTTTCGTAACACCTCCTTCGGCAGAAGAATTAATTAACAGACTTAAAGGCAGAAATACCGAGTCTGAAGAGGAAATCTACAGAAGAGTAGGCAGAGCAAGCGAGGAAGCCGAATGGATTCCCAAATATGATTTCCTTGTAATTAATGACAATCTGGATGAATGTGTTGACAGCCTGCATAATATCATTACAACGGCACACAATGCGCCCTCGAGACAGCAGGATTTGATCGATAAAATTAAAAAAGAACTGGAAGTTATATCGAAAGGAGAATAGAAATGTTACATCCGTCCTACACAGATTTGATGAATGTAGTTAACTATGATGCAGTGGAGGCTGGTGATTCACCTATAGTTAATTCACGTTATTCAATAGTTATGGCTACATCAAAAAGAGCACGTCAGATAATTGACGGTGCAGAACCTCTTGTAGATAATGAAGACGCAAAGCCCCTCTCAATCGCAGTCAAAGAATTAAACGACTCCAAGATTAAGATCGTGGGTTAGTATTAAATACCCGTCGAATTCCGATGGGTATTTATTCTTTTATGATAACTTTTGTATTTGAAGGTCCGAAAGCATGAAAGTTTATTTTGCATCTCTCGGCTGTGATAAGAATTTAGTTGATTCCGAACACATGCTGGCAGATATTTCAAGTGAATATGAGATTGTTTCCGCACCCGAAGAAGCAGATATTGCAATCGTTAATACCTGCGCGTTCATAAAAGATGCAAAAGAAGAAAGTATCAATACGATACTGGAGCTTGCGGAATACAAAAAAGACAATCTTAAATATCTCGTCGTTACGGGCTGCCTCGCCCAGAGATATTACGAGGATTTAAAGGAACTGATTCCCGAAATTGATGTTTTCTTGGGAATTTCCGCAATCCCCAATATTTTGGATGACCTTAAACGTGTATCGGATAAAGAGAAGATTTTTGATATACCGGACAACAATTTAAAACAGTCTGCATCAGGCAGAAGATTTTTAAATCCTCCGTATCATTATTCTTATCTTAAGATTGCAGAAGGCTGCGATAAAAAGTGCTCGTACTGCTCAATACCTTCGATCAGGGGCTCCTACAGATCCGTTCCTATGGATGAGCTCATAAAAGAAGCAGAATTCCTGGCAGAGAATTACGTAAAAGAATTAATTCTCGTGGCTCAGGAAACAACCGTTTACGGAGTTGATTTATATGGCAAAAAGAGTCTTGTTGAACTGGTAAACAAATTAAGTGAGATAGAAGGCATCGAATGGATAAGACTTATGTACTGTTATCCCGAAGAGATTGACGATGACCTTATTGAACTTATAAAGAATAATCCCAAGGTCTGCAAATACCTTGATATGCCTATCCAGCATGCATCAGACAGAATACTTCAGAAGATGGGCAGAAGAACTTCGAAGAAGGAAATCACTGCTCTTATAAAGAGATTAAGAAAAGAAGTTCCCGGTATTGCAATCAGAACTTCTCTTATAACAGGTTTCCCTACAGAAACGGACGAAGAAGCAGAAGAACTCTGCGAGTTTATAAACAAGAATAAATTTGACCGTCTTGGAGTATTTACATACTCAAAAGAAGAAGGCACGCTGGCTGCTTCTTTTAAGCCTCAGATAAAAGAAAGCATTAAGAAGCAGAGACAGAAAAAACTGATGGAAATCCAGAGAGAAATTTCGATTAAAAGGAATTTATCTTTAATAAATAAAAAATTTACCGCTATTATTGACGGATACAATTCGGAAGACGGTTTTTATGTTGCAAGACTGTATTCAGATGCTCCGGATATTGACGGAACAGTATTTATCGAATGCGATGAAGAATATTTAAGCGGAACCTTTGTAAAGGTAAAAATAACCGATTGTTCGGAATACGATTTATTCGGAGAAATAATAAAATGAATTTACCCAACAAACTGACAGTACTCAGAATTATTATTATTCCATTTTTTATATTTTTCTTAATGGCTTCCTTTATTCCTTTCGGGAAATGGGTTGCGTTTGCGCTTTTTATAATTGCATCTTTAACCGATTTCTTTGACGGACTCATTGCCAGAAAGAAAAACCTTATTACCGATTTCGGTAAGTTTGCAGACCCTCTGGCCGACAAGCTTTTAGTGTGTTCCGCACTTATCTGTCTTTTAGCATTGGGATCATTAGGTAAATTCGGATATATTCTTGTGCTTGTAATTATCGGCAGAGATTTTATTATTTCCGGCTTCAGACTTGTTGCTGCAGGAAAGGGTGTTGTAATTGCCGCGGATATGTCCGGAAAGATTAAAACCACGCTTCAGATGATAATGATTTTATTTATCATTGCTGATTTAAGTTTCCTCGCAATTCCTACTTTGATTTTAGAAATTGCAGTTCTTGTTTTAACAATTGTTTCTTTGATTATCTGTATAGTTAAAAACAGAAAAGTATTGGCAGAAACCAAATAAATCGGAGCAAATATGATAGTTGAATATATTTCCGTAGGTACGGAAATTCTTCTCGGAAACATTATAAATACCAATGCGGCATTCTTAGCAGAGCAGTTTGCAAAGCTTGGACTTACGGCATATTATCAGACAAGTGTCGGTGATAATAAGGCACGAATTAACGAATGCCTTGATATCGCTGTTCAGAGATCCGATATTATAGTTATTTCGGGCGGAATGGGACCTTCTAAAGAAGATGTTACCAAAGAGAGCGTTGCCATCTTCCTCGGCAAAGAAACAATAGATGAGCATATTGACGGCTGTATAATAATTCCGAACGAATTTGGAAACTCTGCGGGTGAAATAATAGAAGATTCGGGTCATATTTATATTCTTTTACCCGGTCAGTTCAATGAAATGAAGCCGATGTTTTTAAAATACGCGGTTCCGTTTCTTTTAGAAAAGTCCGATTCCGTTATCCTTACGAAGACCGTAAAGATTGCCGGATTAGGCGAGAGTGAAGTGGAAGAGAACATAAAAGATTTAATGCTTTCGCATTCAAACCCTTCAATTACGATTTATCCCAAATCCGGCGAAGTACATATTCATGTAACCGCCAAAGGAAACAATCAGGCAGAGTGTGAGAGATTAATCAATCCGGTTATAAAAGAATTAAAGACTCTTGTAGGAGAATATATTTATACAACCGATGATGAAGTTTCTCTGGAACAGGCTGTTGTAAATTTGCTTTTATCGAATAATCTTACGGTTTCGACCGTTGAGTCTTGTACCGGAGGAATGGTTTCAGCGAGACTTATCAATGTGGCGGGCGTTTCCGAAACGCTTAAAACCTGCTTTGTAACATACTCGGATAAGAGTAAGCATAAAATACTCGGAGTAAAGAAGTCTTCACTACAGAAATACACTGCGGTATCTGAAAAAGTTGCCGAAGAAATGGCTCTTTCCGCCGATATACCCAATAAAGCCGATGTTATTGTTTCAGTAACAGGAGTTGCGGGACCTGACAGTCCGTATGAAGGAAAAGACGTAGGGCTTGTATATATCGGATGTAATGTAAAAGGTAAAATTACCGTAAAAGAATATAATTTTAAGGGCGACAGAGCCAAGGTAAGAGAATGTGCAACAACTGCCGCACTTGATTTAATGAGAGTCTGTATACTTAAATATATAAGCGAGACTCAGTTCGGAATGTAAGTAAGAGGGATAATTTTATGAGCGAATATGTTTTTTGTCCGCGCTGCGGAGCCGTTACAAAACCCGGAGTATGTACCAACTGCGGATATACCATTAACAAAGAAGAGAATATAAATGAGAATACCGAAGGCGGACAGGTAAATAAAGAGATTTATGAAACTATTTATACCGGTCCTGCACATAAGCAACCTGAACCCGGTAAGAACAAGAGTTCCAAAGGCTGGATTATCGGTGTTGTAATCGGACTGGCAGTTGTCGTTTTGGTCATATTCCTTTTGGTTGTTCTTTTTATTGCGGCATTTGTGCCTATTATTATAAAGAGTGCATACAACGTTTCACAAATACCCACAGTAACAACACCATCAAACAATAACAACAATACTCCTACGAATCTGTTCCCTGATGTCGATCCCGATATAGATCCGGATACAGACCCCGATACCGATCCTGATGCTGATCCGGATACCGATCCGGACGGATTGCCTGATGTATACGATCCCGATTCTGATGAGTATTATTATGCTACAAAAATCGAACCGCTTTATGCAGGAACCTTGAAATTTGATTATGATAAATTCATTAACGAAATAGTTCCTTCGGCCAATGAGTACTGGGATGAATCCGCTGAAAATACATTTGATTATTATATTAACGGTAATTATACTTCGTACCTTAAATCCGAAGTGGTTCATAATTTCATTGAAAGAGACGGATTTGCGACTCCTTATTACGAGTATTTGGTTGATTCGTATATAGAGAACGATAATTATGACGTTGAAAGAAGAATTATACGTTATGAAGGCGAATGTAACGGCCTTTTCATCAACGCTTACTGTGCATATTATGCTTTAAGTTCCGATGACGTCGATTTTACCGATGTAAACGAAGCTTTAAGGAATCAGGCCATCAGCGAGCTTTATGAGTATATTTCAAAGAAGAGCGCAAGCAATAATTCTACCGAAACTTTTAATTATACTCTTTACACAGATGCGGTTATTACTTTTAACAACGATGAAGTTTTATCCGTCGGATACAGTACTACAGCTTATGAAAACAACGATATAAATAATTTCTATATTCACGGAATCAATGTTGATGTTAAAAAAGGTAAAGTTATTGACAACACTGCAGTTTTGAACTTTAATGATGATTTTTCAGAGTTCTTTGTTGAAAGGTCGAATATTCAGAACAGCTATGTTGAAGCCATTAATTACAGTGATGCTGCAGATATTACCGACGTATTTAAAGATGACAACGGACTGATTTTGTTATTCACACCTCTCGGAATTGAGGTTGGAATTAATTACCGATATCATTACAGCTACGGCTGGGTAACTGTTACAATCAATGATTTTGACGATTATTTCCTTAATCAGTACAGTTTCGATACCGGCTGGGGGAAAGGATATGACATTTTCCAGTATGAAAAAGACAATAATATCTCCTTTAATCCCGAAGATTACGGATATGATGAATTATATTATGATTTATAAATTTTCAGAATAACCCATAAAAGAAACAGTTTTATTCGTGTATATATCAGAAACATAAAATACTGTAAGTATTTTCAGGAGGTTTGATATGAATAACGGAAAAGAAAAATGTAAAGCTCTTAAACAGATTCGTAAGCAGATTGCAGAAAATAATGACATAAAATATGTGGTTGAAGAATGCAAACATAAAGGAAACTGCAAAGGCACATGTCCCAAATGTGAAGCTGAAGTAAGATATCTTGAGAGAGAACTTGAGAAAAGAAGAATGCTCGGACAGAAAGTTGCAATTGCAGGTGTTTCGGTAGGTATTGCAGCAACATTTTCAGCATGTTCGCCAATGGATGTAGTATACGCAATTGCCGATCCCATAGCAAACATCTTTGACGGCGGAAATGATTTAGGCGGAGCAACTGCAACTCCGGTGGATTATGCAGGAGATATCCAGTATATCGAGCCTGAACTTGAGGGCGAACCTGTTGAATATATTCCCGAAGATTATAATACCGAAGGTCATGATAATGATGGATGTGAAGGTGATGACTGCACAGACGACGGTACAGACAATTTTTCGATGGAGCCCGAAAGCGGCGAAGCTCCTCCCGAAGATGATTATGAACTTGAAGGCGGCCTGGAATACTATCCTGAAGATGATTTTAATATAACAATAGATGAGATATTCTAAATATGAGTGAAAACAAAGGAGAGACTATAAAATTAGTCTCAGTAAGCAGAATAAGAACCAAGACAGACGGCGAGGGCGTAACAACCCTCGTTGTTTCTATGGGCTGTCCTTTAAGATGTGCTTACTGTATCAATCCTTTTACCTGGGACGGAAGCATTAAAGGCAAAACAGTAACGATTGATGAATTATACAATGAATTAAAAATAGACAATCTTTATTTCCTTGCCACTGGCGGCGGAGTTATGTTCGGCGGTGGCGAACCTCTTTTAAACGCTGATTTTATAAGCAATTTCATAAAAAAATATAAGAGTACCGGCTGGAAGTTCTCTATGGAAACGTCCATAAACGTTCCTCTTGAAAATCTTAAAAAAGTAATCGGTCTTATAGATTTGTTTATTGTCGATACGAAGGACATGAATAAAGAAAGATATGAATTATACACAAAGGCTGATTATGATAACTTTTTAAATAATCTAAAATATCTTTTAGGAGAAGTCGGACCCGAAAAGATAATCTGCAGGGTTCCCGTTATTCCAAATTTTCATAAAGATAAAGAGTACGAAGACAACGTAAAAGCCTTGCAGGATATCGGAATTAAAGGAATTGAAGTATTCAGATACATTAATCCATCTGACAGAAAAGAAATATCCGATAATGCAAAGAAAAATACAGAGGAATTCTTAAGCAAAATACAAAAAGATATTGAATAATAATGTTCGCAATGTTACTATTGTTTCATCTTATTTAGAGATTTCTTCTCTAGATTTTTCCCGAATGAAAAATAAAAGATGAAACGGAGTGATGCGATTGATTGTATAATATTTTTTGTTGACAAGAACAAATGTTTGGGTTAAACTATAAACAGAACGTATGTTTGATTGGAGGTTAAAATGGAAAGAGAAGAAAAGATTAAAGCGCTGGAAGCTGCTTTAACACAGATTGAGAAGCAATACGGCAAAGGTGCCGTTATGAAACTTGGAGATCCTGCAAGCCGAATGAATGTTGAAACGATTCCCACAGGATCAATAAGCTTAGATATAGCATTAGGTCTCGGCGGTATTCCCAAGGGACGTGTAATAGAAATTTACGGACCTGAATCTTCAGGTAAAACAACGGTTACACTGCATATGATTGCAGAGGTTCAAAAGCGTGGCGGCATCTGCGGATTTATCGATGCAGAACATGCTCTTGATCCCGCATATGCAAAGAATATAGGCGTTGATGTTGACAATCTCTACATTTCACAGCCCGATAACGGCGAACAGGCTCTTGAAATTACAGAGACAATGGTTCGTTCAGGAGCTATTGATTTGGTAGTAGTTGACTCAGTTGCGGCACTTGTTCCCAAAGCTGAACTTGAAGGTGATATGGGCGATGCTCATGTAGGTCTTCAGGCAAGACTTATGTCACAGGCATTAAGAAAACTTACAGGTGCAATCGGCAAAACAAACTGTACTGTAGTATTTATTAACCAGCTTCGTGAAAAGGTTGGCGTATTCTACGGTAACCCTCAGGTTACAACCGGTGGTAATGCACTTAAGTTCTATTCATCCGTTCGTATGGAAATCAAGAAAGTTGATTCCATCAAGGTTAACGGCGAAGTTGTCGGTAACAGAACCAGAGCAAAGATTGTAAAGAATAAAGTTGCTCCTCCTTTCAAAGAGGCTGAATTCGATATTATGTTCGGTGAAGGTATTTCTTTCGTAGGCGACCTCCTTGATCTTGCAACCGAGATTGATGTAATTAATAAATCCGGCGCATGGTATGCTTACCAGGGAAATAAAATCGGACAGGGCAGAGAGAATGCCAAGATTTATCTTCAGGACAATCCCGATGTGTTAAAAGAGGTAGAAAATGCAGTAAGAACTCATTTTGATCTTCAGGATGTTCCTTCTGAAACAGACAAATAGTTTATTATAACTTCAAAGCCCGAAATCAATTTGGTTTCGGGCTTTTTTGTTTAAGGATAGAGATATGGAAATAAAGAATATCACTGATTTTAAATCCAATAAAAAGAAAATAGAAGCCGAAGGTGTAACTTTTGCTTTATATAAAAGCGATATTTCAAAGTACGACATTAAACTCGGAGAAATGCCTGAAAAAGTATACGAAGAAATCTTTTTAGAGATTCTTCCTAAAAGAGCCTTGGACAGAAGTCTTAAAATAATAACCGGAAGAGATATGACGGAAGGTATGATAAGAGATAAACTCAGAGAAGATTTATATCCTTCAAAGATTATTGATTCTGTAATTGAAAAGCTAAAACTTGAAAGACTTATTAATGATGAACGTTTTATCAGAGGTTTTATTGAGGGTAAGAGTTCAAAGAAAAGTAAACGAGACATTATGGTTGCACTTTCTTCTAAGAGAGTAGATATGAATCTGGCAGAAAAAATATATGCAGAATTATCAGAAGAAGGCAGTTTGTCTGATGAAAAAGAACTGATTATAAAGCTTTTGGAAAAGAGACATTACGATTTTGAAAATGCTGATTTTGAAGAAAAGCAGAAGCAGATAAGATACCTGCTTGGCAAAGGGTTTTCGTACGATTCAATTCATAGTGCCTTGAAGGATTAAAAATACAGTATTTTGTGGTTCAAAAGGCATTTTGGTTTACAATAATTCTTGACATATTTTTTTAAACAATATAAGATATAAATGTTGTAATTTAAAATATGGGGTTATTATGCCCTGTACATACTGTACAATGATAATTTAATAAGGAGGTAAGACTATCAATGTTTGGAGAAGTTAGTGTGGTTGTTTTTCTTGTAACCATATTAATTGTTGCCATTCTTGTTGCGCTTGTTTCCGTCCTGATCACATATTTTGTTTATAGAAACAATATCAAGAGCAAAATCGGTAATGCCGAAGAAAAAGCTCGTGAAATTCTTGATGAAGCATTAAAGACAGCTGAAGCAAAGAAACGTGAAGGTTTGCTTGAGATCAAGGAAGAATCAATAAAGTACAAAAATGAGATCGAAAAAGAAAACAAGGAACGCAGAGCTGAACTTCAGAGAAGCGAAAGAAGAGTTCAGCAGAAAGAAGAAAGCGTAGACAAGAAACTCGAACAGATCGAGCGTAAAGAAGCAGCAATTTCTTCGAAAGAAGCAGAATTGGCTAAAGAAAAAGAATCCGTTTCTAAACTTAACGAGCAAAGATTGAAAGAACTTGAACGTATTTCAGGTTATACCTCTGAAGAAGCAAAAGAGTATTTGTTAAGAATTGTTGAAGATGATTTGAA
>JAEEGJ010003473.1_pt1 | contig 60537 bp, 48 predicted proteins | sample 8958761 | NCBI WGS metagenome assembly JAEEGJ01 (sample SAMN16246546, study PRJNA631951) | gut metagenome | biome: gut microbiome; feature: rumen; material: RS-attached | host: Bos | place: Iran: Karaj | collected 2018-10 | reverse complement strand
AGGCTGTGAGCCCTGACGCTGCTGCATCAGTCTCTGACGTACAAGCTCGTCGTAGTGGTCGCGGTAATAGCCGTCGGGACTGTTTTTCTTCCTGTCGTCGTATTCCGCCAGTGATACGCTGAATATAGGATAGCCCTCAGTCTTTCTGAGCTGCTTGAAGTCAACATATCCCTTCAGTATGCCGAAACTGTACAGTGTTCCTGCCAGTCCGATAATGAAAGTGAATGCGTCAAATACACTGAGATGGATGAATATTGAGCTCACCAGCATTGCCATATAGGCAAAGCATAACAAAACATCGAATATCTTGCGCTCAGTGCAGCCCATTGCCGCAAAAACTATGAGCACCAGAGATATACACGCCTGCGTGATACAGAAGCCGCCGCCCATGCCGAATTCGATATCCTTCATGGTGAACATCATGGGCAGCCACCCCACAACGTGGAGAGGTGCGCCGAGAAGAGACACCGCTGCCAGCAATACAGCAGCACCTACGGTAAACTTCAGTATCCTTGCACTGATATTGTTTATCGCCTCAAGTCTTCCGCGGCATATGGGATAATGCAGATGGTCGGGCTTTTCTGAAAGCTCGGGATTTTTACTGAATATCATAACAATCTCCGCCAATAATTGATAATCTATATTATTATACCACTTTTTTCGCCCGATGTAAAGAGTGATAAGCGGCAAGTTTTCAGTGAGCCGTTCAGATCATGGATTGACGGCAGGACAGCAAAAAGCCGCCCTTACGGACGGCTCTGTATTACTTTCTTCTGGTACCGTTTTTTCTGTCGGTACTGCGCTTGAGGTCACACATACGCTCTTCACTTGTCTGCTTGAAGCGTGACATCATATCCTCAAATGTCATTTCAGAAGGCGGGATCTGCTTTTTAGGCTCCCATACAACAGGCTTGCTGCGCTGAGCTCTTTCGCCCTTATCGCCGCCTCTGTCGCCTTTATCAAAACTGCGGTCACCCTTATCGGCTCCCCTATCGCCTCTGTCACCGCCCTTATCGAACTTGCCCTGTCCTTTGTCGAAACGGCGCTGACGCTGCTGAGAGTCACCGTTCTCGGAAGCCTTCTTGATAGAAAGGCTTACCTTTCCTGCTTCGTTGATGCCGATGACCTTGACCTTTACTTCCTGATCCTCCGACAGATGCTCTCTTATGTCACTAACGTATGTATTGGCGATTTCGGAAATATGCACCATACCTGTACCGCCGCCTTCGATATCCACGAAAGCTCCGTACTGTGTGATGCCCTTGACCTTGCCATTATAGATCTTACCAATTTCCAGCTGCATATTTATTTATAACTCCTTTTTATGGACCTGTCTCCGCAAGCCCTATTAATCCCTTGTAGTGTCGTAGAATCTGCGCTCGTCAGGGTAGGCATAGCCTCTTTCCTCAAGTGCGACCTTTTCCATATACTCATTAAGGTCATCACTGTCAAGAACACGCTGCAGCTCGGCATTTTCGGTCTCATAATCATCTATTTTAGTCTGTATCAGCCTTACCTGCTCCTCTTTTTCGGCGCAGTCTTTCTGAGTTGATGCAATAAGAACACCGCAGCCGATTATTACTGCAAATGCTGCAAGTTTTACAAGTCCGCGGTTGAACAGACCTTTCTTTTTTTCCTTTTCATGTCTCATTTTCTTCGACACGCTTTTCACGTTCTTTCCCTTTTGTATTTTCCATTTTATTATACAACAGATGCCGCCTGTTTAGCAAGACTATTTTTATTTTTTTAATAGGTTTAACAATAATTTTGGAATTTCTTACAAATTCAGCAGTTGCTTTTTTACGTAAAAATGCACGGCAAGGCTTTAAAGGTCTGAAAATCAGCTTAAACAGAGCTCCGATAAGCGTGAACAGCTTGCGTATAGTCCGCATAACTACGCTGCCTATGGTAACATAATACAGCGCGTATCCTACAGCATTGCCTATGACGAAATACATTCTCATCTCGCTCCTTGCGGCAGCTTCGGAAAAGGCTGTTAGCGAAACAGCATAAAGCATGAAGAAAAAAATATCCTCGGCTGCGGTAAGGAAGCCGTTATGAGGCGTTATTATCCTGAAAACTCTCAGCACATCGTAAGCCGCTCCGACTATAACTCCCATAAGGCAGGAAAGTCCGAAAAGGCGCAGTTCCTCACTGACAGTGAAGAATGTCTCAGCCATTTTCATCGGAACAGCCTTCCAAGTGCGGATAAAGGACCTTTCCTGTCCCTGTCGCCATAGATCATGGCCCATATGTCGCCCGTTATGGTCATATCACCTGTTTCAACACTCATAGAGTCTATGTGCAGTTCCCGCCCCTGTATAGTCAGCTCACCCAGCTGAGTATACAAGCTTATCTCCTTTTCATCAAAGCTGTCAACATCTGTTATGCCTGATATACTCAGGCTTTTACGGTTTTCGAGTATTATGTTCTGATTCTGCTTTACAGTCTTGTCCTGCATGGTCATACCTCCGAAACACTTGATATTTCAAGTATATTCGGAGGTATACTTTTATATGCTTATCGTGTTATTTTCCGATGACTTCAACACAGATATCATAAAGCTCTTGCAATGTTCTCTCATCTGCTTTTTCGTCTTTTTTTGTATTATCAGAGTAAGCTTCAGCAGGTTCGGCCTTATTCATGATGCTATTAGGAGGATATGTACCTACATACTGCTGATCATCAGGATAAACAGCAGCAACATACTCAACGTATCCTTTATTTATCACAGCAAACCACTCAAGTTCATCGATCATTTCAAAATAATTCCGAGCTCTTTTTCTGAGGAATTCCACATCAAAATCATCGGGAACATTATAATTCATGCTGTCATCTGAGCTGACAATAAACATTTTGTCAGATGAAGTCAGCTTTCCCTCTTCGTCCATCTCCACAAGTGCAGTATTCAGAGCTTTGTCTAAAGATGAAGCTGTGGAATTCAGTGAGTCTTTTCTGTTTGCTTTAACATTGCCATGTATATCACCAATACTGATCTTCCAGCCGTTTTCCCCCTTAATACGTACAGCATAAAGAGTTCCCTCATTAGTCTCGCTTTCATCGTCTTCAATTTCAAAGGTAACATAATAGCCCTCTTCGATATCGACTTCGCATGGGTACTCGTCATAATCCAGATTCTCCCACTCCTCATCAAGTTCATCAGGGTCTGCCTTATCAGGTCCGCCATGTTCATTTATGTAGTTAATTGCCCATTTTACAGTGGAGAACGCTTCTTTTATTTCACTTTCTTCATTGCTTCTCAATGGCTCGGCACTGATGATACCCTTGAATGTGACTTTTTCGTCTTCATCAAAATCATCATACATACCATACTGCAACAATGATATGACATCTTCCTCGGTCCATTCTTCACTTTCTTCTGATCTCATAAATACCTTGACGAAATCCATTATACCGTCAGGGTACTGCATTTCGAGAGTTTTCTGACGGTCATTTGCTAAAAATGCCTCGATAAACGCCTTGACAGCATCTTCATATGTGCCTGTTTCTGCAGATGCAGCAGAAGTCTCTTCTTCATCTGTTGTTTTCTCCTGTGCAGCAGTTGTTTCTGCCGCTGTACTTGCCGAAGTACCTGCCGCATCATCAGCAGCGTCCTTTCCGCAGCCTGTAAATGTACATATTACTGTTGTTAATGCGATAATTCCTGCAATTACTTTTTTCATTTTTTATTCCTCCGTTTTATTTTTTATTACATCGACACAGATATTGTATCTTTCATCAAATGACATATCATCAGATATCTTTTCGCCCATTGCACTGATAATTTCTTCTTTATCATATTTTAAGTCAGGGAAGGTCTCTATAGTCTCGGGCTTATCCTTGACATATGCAACCGTATGCGAAATACCATTGTATATAACAGAAAACCACTCTGTCTTATCTATAGCATCAAAATACCGCCTAATCTTTTTCATAAAGATATCCCTTTCAAATTCATCAGGGACATTATAATCCTTACTTTCATCAGAACATATTATAAAGCAGTCCTTCCAGCCTATACCTGCGCACTCTTCGTCCATTTCGACAATTGCACTGTTTTGTGCATTATATATGCTTCTTGCAAATCCTTCAAGGGGTTTCAGCGAATTGATCATGTTAGAACCAAGGATATATTTGGCGTTTATCTTCCATTTGCCCTTATAGTTCATAACATAAATATTTCCTTCATAAGTGTATCCTGTTTTTTCGTTTTCAAGCTCCATCTCAACGCGGTAACCGTCGGATATGTCAGACAGCTCCAGGAAATCATTGATATTTGTATTTGTAATTTCTTCTTCAAAGCTATCATTATCAAAATCAGGATCATTCCCTTTTTCATCGACAAATTTTATCATCCATGCATACATACCAAAAGAATATTTCAGATCCAGAAGTTCTTTATCTGTCATAGGTTCCTTTTCAATGATGTTTTTGATCTTTACCTCTATGTGCTCATCATCAGCATTGCCGTATAATTTACGCTGAGACTCCCTGATTATCTCATCGGCATTACGCTTTTCTTTTTCATCATATTTCACAGAAAAATCAATGACCTTCATAATATCGTCAGGCATCTGCATTTCAAATGTTTTCTTATAATCCTGCGCATTGTAAGCGTCAATAAATTCATATATAACATCTTCGCAAGAAACATCGCTGACGTCAGCTTCTGTTTTTTCTACGGTAGTTTCCTCTTCTGCGGTAGTGGTATCTTCTTCGGAAACGGCAGTTGTTTCAACTGTTGTGTTCTCTTCCGCATCATCGGCAGCGTCCTTTCCGCAGCCTGTAAGTATGCCCATTACCGCTGTCATTGCTAAAATGCCTGCAATTATCCTTTTCATTATAATTCTCCTTTTGGATATTCACTGCTTTTACGGGAAATAGTAATCGAGCAAAAGGTCAACTACCATAGAATAAGCCTTTATGCCTTCATCTCTTCCGTTCATCTTTATATTCGTATCAATTGCCGCACTTGAAGCCTCACTGACAGTCTCAGTGGAGATAACTTCCTTATCTGCATTTTCTTCCCAGTAATTCTCGGGCATGAACCTGAACCAGTCCATGAGAACTTCTTCGCATATCTCGTCAGAAAGCGGATAAGCTTCCTCCACGTCGTTGTCCCAGACAGTATTATGTACATATTCAAGGGCATCAAGATAGCCGGAATACTGAAACTCCACATTATCGCTCTGTGTTGTAGCTACAAATGATATAAAATTGGCTTCGTCCTCCTGTATAAAGCCTTTCAGATGAGCAAGCTCATGGCAGACCGTTGACGGAAGATTGGCTCTTATCATATCATCGTTGTAATTGGCTTCAATAGTGTAAGGCAGATATATTCCCGTAAGATGAGACTGGCTCATAAAGTACGAAAATTCAATAGGCTTTGCATCGGGATAATAGCCTCTGAGCTGCGGTGAAAGCTTGTCCGCAGCATTTTTCATAGCTTTTTTTGCTTCTTTCTGAAAGTCGCAGGTAAGCTTAAAGCAGCCGTTCTCATCTCGCTGCACCTGCTTTGAGAGTTCGTTGCATTTCTTTATAAATGCACCATAAAGCTGAGTAAGCTCCTCGTTTGTATGCTCGTGTGCATCGGGAAAGCATTTCTCCGCAAGAGGAGTGCACTGATACATTATGAAGCAGTTCATAGTCTCAGTGGTGGTAATATAGCAGAGTATCCACAAAACAAGTGTACCAGCAAATGCGGCAGTTTTTTTGCGTTTGCCCTTTCTGAAAATGAGGAGCAGAAGAAAAAGCGGTATACCGATAATTACAAGAACTACAGCCGCAACCGTCAGCATTTCCCCAAGTGAAAACGGAAATACTCCCGTAACGAATGAAACAGCCGCCGATATGTAATGGAATATGTTTTCCACGTAAAAATCCGAAAAAGCCGTACTGAAACGAGAAATAACATTCAGAAGTACCATGACCGCTATGATAATAAGCGGTATACTGTATCTTTTTTTCATCATTCTCCCCCTTTTCCATACGGAAATATTTGAAATCAACCTAATTATACCATAATTCATTAAAATAATCAACAGGCATTTTTTTCATAACAAGAAGCGGACAGCAAAAGCTGTCCGCGCAAACTTTATGCAGTTGTAGTTACCGTTGTCTGAACATCGGTCGATGATGTCACAGAAGCAGAAGTGGTAACTGTTTCGGAAGTCACCTGCTCCAATGTTATCTCCGCAGTTTTCATCTCGGTAAATCTCATGGTAAGCTTATTGTTTGGCATATCGAACCCACTGAGCAGACCGTCCTTGTCAACGGTAAGAGTGTAATCTCCGCCGTCAAGAGTACCCTCTATTTTCAGCATATCGCCGTCCTCTTTGCCGCTGAGTTCTTCCGTCTTGGCGTTTTCGTCAACTGCCTTCATAAGATTGAGCATCATTGCCTTTACGGGCACAGCCGACTGGGGAACAGAAAACGTCAGCCCCTTGTATGAAGCTATGACATTTCCCTCGCTGAATTCCAGCTTTACGCCGCTGAGAGTATTGGGTTCGGAGAACTCTATCTCCCACACGCCCTCGCCGAAGCGTTTGATACTGCCCTCAGCTTCAAGGCGGTCAAGAGTAATGCTGACAGATGCAGAAAATGGACTTGAAAGCCCGTTCTTCCGCGAACTCTTACTGCCAACGGGTACTGCACAGGCTGTCAGGCACAGCACCACCGCCAATGTTGATACGAATGTAAAAACTCTTTTCATAATACCAGCTCCGTTCATAGTAATGAAAATACATTTTCACATCCTGCCGTAGTTATACGGTCATATTTTTCTTCTTTTCCTTTAGTATACCGAATGCATCGGGAAGATTGCCGATTATATCTCTCGGCAGCATTGCTTCCATACTCAGCTTCTGTGCCGCGATATCACCTGCAAGTCCGTGCATATACACACCTGCACAGGCACCGTCAAAAATGCCGCATCCCTGTGCGACAGCAGAGCCGATTATACCTGCAAGAACATCGCCGCTGCCGCCAACGCTCATACCTGCATTGCCTGTATGATTTGCCGCCGTGTAACGGCTGTCAGCCACAACAGTTCCGCCGCCTTTGAGCACTACGGTGATACCGTACTGCTCTGCATATTTTTCCGCAGCTAGCAGTCTGTTCTCGGATATCATCTGCGTATCGCAGCTGAGAAGCCTTGCCATCTCTCCCACATGAGGAGTTATAATGATGTCTGTACGCTTCTTCATTAAAATATCTATGTCCTTTGCTATGCAATTTATTCCATCAGCGTCTATTATTACAGGACACTCCGCATTTTGCACCACAAATTTCGTAAGCTCTATGGTATCGGGAGTCACGCCCATTCCGCAGCCAATAACTATGGCTGTAGCCTTTTTCATAGCCGCTGACAACGGCTCACAGCTGCTGTCATACAGCATAAATCCGTAATCATCGCTGTCAAGCTCGATAAATGTAGCCTCGGGAGCAAGCACAGATACAGTATCTATGCACTTTTCAACAGAAGCCACTCTTACCAGTCCCGCTCCGCTGCGAAGTGCGCCAAGTGCAGCAAAAGCCGCTGCACCGCGCATGGAAGAGCTTCCTGCGATAACGAGAACTGTTCCGAAGCAGCCCTTATGAGCATCTCTCTCCCTTTTCTGAGGATATGCAGCAAGGAAATTACGCTCTATCCTGAAATATTCGCGCTCGCCCTCAAGTATTTTCAGTGCTTCTTTGGGTATACCTATATCTGCGATAGTGATTTTTCCGCAGTATTTCTTCAACGGGAACTGAGACATACCCGATTTTATAAATCCGAAGGTCATAGTCTCGTCTGCCTTGAAGATACCGGCAGATATCGTACCCGACGCACTGTTCCCGCCGCTGGGTACATCAACAGCTATCCTGTAAGCCGCAGTTCCTATGCCGAAAATACCCATTATATCCTTGTCAAGATCTCCGTGGAAGCCTGTGCCGAAAACTCCGTCAACAAGCACCTGCGCACCTACAACAGCCCCCTTTATGAGCCCCATGCGCTTCTTCTCGGCATTGAGTATATCATCAAGAGGATTATGCTCATTTTTATCGTCAGATGGATCGGGCTTTCTCGGCTGTATTGTCATATAGTCCAGTTCTGCCGCTTCTATAGCAGCTTCCACGTTGCCGCTGCGGAAGCCTTCGATAAAGCTTATCTTTTCTCTGGGCAGTCTGCTCATCATTTCCTGAGCAAGAGGAGTTTTCGGCAGTCCGCCTATGTGTATGATAGTCAGCTTATACCCCTTATACAGAAGAATATCAGCCGCAGCAAAACAGTCGCCGCCGTTATTTCCCGTACCTGCAAGAAATACTACCGAACATTCCTCGGGACTCAGCTTCGCTTCATTGCGGCAGTAGCCGTCAATAAGCTCTGCAAGCTTTCTTCCTGCGTTCTCCATGAGCTGCCTTTTTGATACCCCCAGCTTCTCGGAACGCTCCTCAAGTCTCCCCATTTGCTTCGGTGTTACGATCTGCATATCCATTCCTCCATCTCAGATATTAAGATAAAATCATTTTCTTTCGTAGATATTTCCCCTTTGATCGTCTATCCATTTGAACTGAGGATATTCGCCGAGAAGATCCTCGCGTATGTATAAACGCTCATAATAATTATTGAAATCAAGCTTATAAAATACATTAAATTGAATCTCATAAATAGGAAGGTATTTTACGCCCTCAAGTGTTTCCTCGTCATATACCTCATCAATAGGACAATAATCAAGTATAAAATCGGGAAGCCCCTTCTCCCTCCAGCTTGCAAATACAGCATCAACGTCTTCTTTATACTTATAGTGCATATACAAGTCATCAGGACAGTCAACATTGAAATTCATAAATATATTTCTGTCAAAATACGGCTGTATCATAGCAGGATCGCCCATGAGATATGTGCTGTTGCTTTCTATCTTTCCGTGTTCGGAAGGGATCTCAAGCACTTTAAAGACATTATCACTGCCTTTATCGTATGTAACGGTCCATTGAGCCATTATTTTCCTGTCTTCAAGGTGGTTTTCCTTTATTATCTCAGCATACTTGCTTGTTCCGCATTCTCCTTTTATATCCATGTAAGAAGCACCTATGCTGTACACTACAGGCATGAGACATATAATAACGCCTACGCTCAAAATGAATTTGCGTATAAATGGAGAACCGAAACTGTTCTTTATTTTTATAAATGACTCAGGCAGCTGTATTCCGCCCTCCTGCTCTGCCATTATCCAGAAAACAAACACATGGAAAAGTCCGCTTATACCTATATGATGTGCCGACATATAATGAAATGCCATAAATACAGCCATTATTATATACGGAACAAAGAATGTAAAGAACTTTCTGTTCTTTCGTGTTATTAAAATAAGTGCAGTCCAGATCAGTAACCCGATCACGGCTTCTGCAATAAATATGGAAGTATAGTCTTTTTCACCGTTTATGCCAAACAACACTCCGCTCCAACTTTCAAAAGGAAGTATAATGACAGTACCATAATCCCTTATTCTCGTCAGTATCTCTAAGATACTTCCTCCGTTATCCACGCCTCCGTAATAGCAGTCATCCGCAGGAATTATCATAATGAGAAGCATTACTGCTGTCAAAAGGATAAAGCAAAGGGAATAAAAACGCTTGTCTTTCCAGAAAAGAAAGATCTTTTTATTTTTATGGAGCTCTGATATTATCTCAAAGGTCCACACAAGACAGAGTCCGCCTGCCAACATGATACCGTAAGCTGATGTAAGGCACAGGAAGATAAGCGAAAAAATATACCTCCACGGCTTTGAGTTACGTTCTTTATAAGTTATTGCAGCAAGCATGAACGCAAGCATGGTCATTGAATATGGTCGGCAGTATACTCCGTAATGATAAAAAAAGAAATAGGTAAAAGGCAGGATATATCTTACCGCTTTCGGGAACGGCGAACGGAATATGAGAAGAGCCATTGCCGCAGCACTGAACGTTATATTTATCGCCTTTATCGTAAGGTCAAAGGGAGCTCCGTTCTTCGCAAATACCGAAAGTATCAGATGCCACAGCGGCGGATGTCCCTCATAATGAGGGACATAGGTAAAAAGCTCCTTGAATGAAGCACATCTTGCTATCAGCCACGCCTGCGACTCATCAAACCACGGTTCATGGAAACAGCTTACAAATATAAGTCCGCTTATGTAAATAATAAGAACCGTCAGACCTGAAAGTAAGCTTTTCTTTTCCTTTTTATTCTCCATTTAAGCTCCTTTCAATCGGAAAGCTTAGTTCTGAGCTTTGCAGGCAGGAATTTTGTGATATTCTCAAGCATTCTCTCATCGGGTGAAAATACCAGCCTTGCCGAACCGACAGACTCGTCAGTGAAATCCGCATAGTATTCATGGGAAGCAATATTATCCGTTGCGAATACTATTGTCATATCATCTGTCTCTTCAATGTCATCGCTGTATTTTCCGAATGCAGTGAACTGTCTGACATTGGTCGAAAGCATCTCACGTCTTTTCTTCTTGGCAATTATCTTGTCAACATCAAGTTCGCCGTTGGTGAAAGAATACTCATACTCAACGTACGTATTCTGAAAGAAATTATAAGTTCCGTAGCCTGCTGCTGCCGCAAGGAAAAAACCCAGAACAGATATGATAGGATTTCTTATCTGAAGCAGGGAAAGAGTCAAGATCGACAAAGTGAACAAGCCGCCTACAACAAGAAACATTATTCTTCTGGTCTTGTCTGACTTTGTTTCGTTCTTTTTTACGAGCTGTTCTGCAAAATTATCCATTATATTATCTCCATTCAATAATTTTAAAGTGATACAAATTAATAATAACACATTTTTAGTCAGAATGCAATAAATCATATCTTTTTTTTCAAATGCTTCATCTTTTTTTCACAAGTTTGCTGTTACTCGGGATTTTTTTGAAAAAAGCCTTGATTTTTTTCAAAACAGCGTATATAATTATGTTATAACCCGTTGACTGAGAGAGTAAGTGTGCATAAGCTTCATCAGAGAAGGACGAAAAGGTGCGAGCGTCCTGCTGCTTTACATACCGAAGTTCACTCACGAGGGGCAAAGCGGAAGCGCGATAGAGATACCGCGTAGTAGGCTGAGACGTAGGTCTGCGTTAAAGACAAGAGAGTGTCGGCTCTCCTGACAATGGGTGGTATAAAAGCAAGGTAAGTCTTGTCCTGTTGGACAGGGCTTTTTTTAATTCATAATTAAGAATGCATAATTCATAATTATTTGTGATTGCCCCGACATTGTGCAGAAATACTCAAAACATAGCGCACAGGCAATGGTCATAAAGTTTATATTATTTTTTTGATCCGTCCACGAAGCGGACACAACAATTATGCATTATGCATTAAGAATTAAGCATTAATTATTTGAGGTGAAACAATGAAAGAACAGCTTGAAAAGATCGAAGCTCTGGCTAAGCAGGAGCTTGATGCCTGCACTGAGATCAAGGCACTGGACGACCTGAGGATAAAGTTCCTCGGAAAAAAAGGTGAGCTCACAGCTATCCTCAAACAGATGGGTAAGCTCTCCGCAGAAGAAAGACCTGTTATCGGTCAGCTCGCAAACAAGGTAAGAGCAGATATCGAAGAAGCTCTGAACACTAAGCTTTCTTCACTGAAAGCAAACGCACAGGCTGCAAAGCTGGCTGAGGAGAAGATCGACATTACTCTCCCCGGCAAACACGCTCCTTTCGGAAAGCTCCACCCACTCACTAAGGTGGAAAACGAGATAAGAGAAATATTCATCGGTATGGGCTTCAATATCGCTGACGGTCCCGAGATCGATGACGATTACCACGTGTTCGAGGCTCTTAATCTTCCTCCAGATCACCCCGCAAGAGATACTCAGGATACATTCTACATCGAGGGAACAAACGATTCTGTACTTCTTCGTACACAGACTTCTTCCGTACAGGTACACGTAATGGAGAACCAGAAGCCCCCTATCCGTATCATCTCACCGGGACGAGTATTTCGTTCGGACGCTGTTGACGCTACTCACTCTCCTCTCTTCCATCAGATAGAGGGACTCGTAGTTGACAAGGGCATCACAATGAGCGACCTCAAGGGCACTCTCGAAATGCTTATGAAGAAGCTCTACGGCAACGACTGCAAGCTCCGTTTCCGTCCTCACCACTTCCCGTTCACAGAGCCAAGCTGTGAGGTAGATATAAGCTGCTTCAACTGCGGCGGAAAGGGCTGTTCAATGTGTAAGGACGAGGGCTATATCGAGCTTCTCGGCGCAGGTATGGTTCACCCGAAGGTGCTTGAGAACTGCGGTATCGACCCCGAGGAGTATTCAGGCTTCGCATTCGGTCTCGGTCTGGAGCGTATGGTAATGGGACGCTACGATATCAACGATCTCCGTCTCCTCTATGAGAACGATGTGCGTTTCTTAGAGCAGTTCTGAGCATGGAACGCTACAGAAAGGCACTGAAAAAAAGCTATTTGCCTAATATCATACTTTTCTCTGTTATCATTTTGTTGATAGTATCCTGGATAATCGAGCTCAAAACTATTGGGGCAGATCTTGATATGCTGTCTTTCGAATACTTTTTATTGGGACTACTTCTGCTCATCGCTTTTCTCACTTGGCTATATTTCTTTATTTACAGCCGCCGTCTGAAAAAGATAAAGGAAGAGCTCCCCGATATTGAAGAGCAGATTGAAAAATGTTCGTTATCATTCAACGATACCCATTTCTTTCTGAATGAGTATTTCGTCAGCTTTGAGATACCAGTGGCTGTCAGATATGACGATATCAGATCTGTACTCCCGATACCATATATCTTGTATCGTAAAGGTAGGAAATTTGATAGGTCTTATATAGAGTTAAAATGCAAAAACGGCAAAAAATGGCGCATAAGAAAATTTACAGGAAACCGCCTCTTCTGCAGTCAGAAAAAATCAAACCTGGAAAACAGAAGGATATTCAGAGCGGTATCGAAGCAGCTGAATCAGTTCATCAAAAACTGAATACCCGAAAAGTATGATGATATTTCAAATAAATCGAAAGGAAAAAAGATATGAATTTATCTATGACAAATGCAGTATTATTCAAAAACACAGCAGTTGACAAGAGGTAAATCCATGTATAAGCAAATTAAAAAGCATATATATGCAGAATATAAAGCATTAAAAATTGTATTATCCTTTTCTTGTCTGGTCTCACTCATAATGATAACTATGATTTTTAAAGCTGACGACTGCAATATATGGCACAGACTTATAGTATGTTCTTTTTGTGCGATATTTATCTCCTTTTTGTCAGTTAACTTAATAAAGCAGAAACACAGAATAAAAAAGTTTTTCACGGAGCTGGCGATAGAAAGTGATGAAGACGCAGACGCTTTGCTTGAAAAATCTGAACTTATCTCAAATTCATCTTTTATCTTTCTGAATAAAGACGCAGTTATTGATTTTTCAACGCCAGAGCTTATCAGAATACCTGACATCGATCAGGTCAAAATGCTTGATACTTATCAAACAGATAACGAAAACAACAAAATCCCCGAATACAAGATAAATATCAGAATAAACAGTCACGATCACAGCTCTGCTGAAAAATCACTGGATTTTTTGGACAGAGAAGAACGCGATGAAGCTTATAAAAAGCTTATGAAAGCTTGTTCACAATATGGCAGTACGGACGATCTCCGATGATACCGCCATCAATAAAATGAAAGGAAAAAAAGATATGAATTTATCTATGAAATGGCTCGGCGATTACGTAAAAGCCGATATGCCTATAAAGGATTTCTGCCATGCCCTCACAATGAGCGGCTCAAAGGTAGAGTGCTACGAAAAAGAGGGCAGCAATATCTCCAACGTAGTAGTTGGTAAGATACTCTCAAAGGGACCTCACGAAAATGCTGACGCGCTGTTCGTATGTCAGGTGGACATCGGCGCAGAAGCTCCTATACAGATAGTTACAAACGCTAAGAACGTAAAAGAAGGAGACCTGGTTCCCGTTGCTCTTGACGGAGCTGTTCTCCCCGAGGGCAAGATAAAGAAGTGCAAGATGCGCGGAGTTGAGAGCTTCGGTATGTTCTGCGGACTCGATACTCTCGGTCTTACAGCTCACGACTTCCCTTACGCTGATCCTGAGGGCGTATTCGTTATCGAAGAGGACTGCAAGCTTGGCGAGGATATCCACACAGCTATCGGTCTTGACGATACTTCCGTAGAGTTCGAGATAACATCAAACCGTCCCGACTGTCTCAGCGTTATCGGTCTTGCAAGAGAGACTGCTGCTACCTACGGTACAGAGCTGAACGTAAAAGCTCCCGAGTTCAAGGGCGTTGACGGCGATATCAACTCAATGCTCAAGGTAGATATAATCAACACAGAAAAGTGCCAGAGATACTGCGCAGGTATCGTAAAGAATGTAAAGATCGGTCCTTCACCTCGCTGGATGAGAGAGAGACTCCGTGCAAGCGGCGTTCGTCCTATCAATAATTTCGTTGATATCACAAACTACGTTATGCTTGAATACGGTCAGCCTATGCACGCTTTCGACCTCCGCTACGTTGAGGGAGCTCATATCAATGTCCGCAACGCTAAGAACGGCGAGAAGATAATGACTCTTGACGGCGTTGAGCGTGAACTCACAGAGGATATGCTCGTTATCGCTGACGAGAAGAAGCCTGTAGCAGTTGCAGGTATCATGGGCGGCGAGTACAGCGGTATCATGGACGATACAACCACAGTTGTATTCGAGTCTGCATACTTCGAGCCTACACAGGTAAGACAGACTTCAAAGAAGCTCCGTCTCAAGTCTGACGCTTCTGCTCGTTACGAAAAGGGCGTTGACAGACTTATCTCCATGACCTGCTTAAAGAGAGCATTTGAGCTTGTTGAAGAGCTCGGTGCAGGTGAAGTCCTCAACACAGTCATCGACCGCGACTACACAGACAAGACTCCTGCAACAGTTGATTTCAGTGCAGAGTGGATAAATAATTTCCTCGGCACAGATATCTCTGAGGCAGATATGATAAAGTACCTCGAACGCCTTGAATTCAAGGTAGAAAGCGGCAAGGTAATAGCTCCTTCATTCCGTATAGACATCGGCTGCAAGGCTGATATCGCAGAGGAAGTTGCTCGTATCTACGGCTACAACAATATCCCTTCAACTGATTTCCGCGGCGTAGCAAGAGCTGAATTCACTGAGGAGCAGAAGTTCGCACGTACACTGAGAAATGCTGCTGTATCACTGGGCGGCTACGAGATAGCAACCTACTCATTCGTTTCACCTAAGTATTTCGACAAGATAAAGCTTCCTGCTGACAGCAAGCTCCGCAAGGTAGTAAAGATAGTAAATCCTCTCGGTGAGGACACAAGCGTTATGAGAACATCTACTATCCCTTCGATGCTGGACGTTCTCTCATTCAACTACAATAACCGCAACGACAAGGCTTGTCTCTTTGAGATAGCTAAGGAGTACCTCCCTGCCGAAGTCGAGAAGCCTTTCATCAACGGCGATACTCTCGCTAACAGCGGCAAGCAGAAGCACAAGTACAACTACTCACTTCCAGATGAGCCTCAGAGACTCACTATCGGTATGTACGGCGGCGATGCTGACTTCTACACCCTCAAGGGCATGGTGGAACAGCTCCTTGCTGAGCTTAAAATAGCTGATGTTGAGTATATCCGCGCAAACGACTGCGATGAATTCGATGAGAAGTACGCTCTCCACCCCGGCAGAAGCGCAGTTATCATCAAGGACGGCAAATATCTCGGTATCATGGGCGAGGTTCACCCTGATGTACAGGAGACATATGAAATAGGCGTAAAGACCTACGTTGCAAAGCTCAATATCCCTGAGCTCATGGAAGCTGCTGCTGACAAGATAACATATCAGCCGCTGCCTAAGTTCCCTGCTACTACCCGTGACCTCAGTCTCCTTGTTGACGAGGATATGCCTGTTGCAGAGCTTGAAAAGGCTATCAAGGGCGCAGTAGGAAAGATACTTGAAAAGGTAACTCTCTTCGATGTATACCGCAGCGACGATATGAAGAAGAACAGCAAGAAGAGTATCGCTTACTCTATCTCAATGCGTTCACACGAAGGCACACTCACAGACGAGCAGGCTGACGGAGCAATGAAGCGCGTACTGAAAGCTCTCAATGCTATCGGCGCAGAGCTCAGAGGCTAAGGCAGCGTGACGCTGTACCCATGCCACGTTGACACTCGCAAGCTCGTTCACTTTTAACAAAAACGTTACTTTTACTTTGCTTACAGCGCAGTAATGTAAAATTTAAGGCGGATTCGGTCAACCGAGTCCGCCTTTTTGCGTTAATTGCCCAAGCAACGGAGTTAACGTGTGCTAATTATGAGTAAGTACACTTGCATATATTTACAAAAAATGATATACTTATATTATAAACCAATTTAGGAGGCAAATAATGCAGATAAACGATAATATACACGGCTTTACCGTAACAAGAATAACTCCTGCTCCGAACAGCGGTTCAGAGCTTATCGAAATGAAGCACGACAAAACAGGTGCAAAGCTCATCTGGCTCAAAAACGACGGTGAAAACAAGCTTTTCTCCATAGGATTCAGAACTCCGCCTACAGACGATACGGGTATATTCCATATCCTTGAACATTCAGTACTTGGCGGTTCAAAGAAATATCCCGTAAAAGAGCCTTTCCTTGAGCTTATGAAAGGTACTATGAACACATTCCTTAACGCAATGACATATCCCGATAAGACCATTTTCCCTGTATCGAGCCGAAATGATACGGATTTCATGAATCTTACACAGGTATATCTCGATGCAGTATTTGATCCTGCTATATACTACAACCCTAATATCTTCTATCAGGAGGGCTGGCACATCGAAATGCGCAGCAAGTCCGACAAGCCTGTATACAAGGGCGTTGTATTCAACGAGATGAAGGGCGCACTTTCCTCTATATACAGCCGTATCGAGACAGAGCTCATGGGCGTGCTCTTCCCTGACACCTGCTATCGCTTCGAGTCAGGCGGACTTCCCGAGCATATCACAGACCTAACATATGAACAATTCATCGAAGGTCACAGAAAATACTACCACCCTTCAAACTCATATATATTCCTTGACGGTCCCGTAGATATCGACAACGTTCTCAAACTTATCGACGGCGAATACCTCAGCCGCTATGACAAGCGCGAAGTTGATACGGAAATACCTTTCCAGAAGACTATCGCTCCCACAGTAAAGAAGTGCTATTATGAGATATCTCAGGACGATGACGATAAAAAGCATACATATCTCGTTATGGGCAAGGTCCTCGGAAGCTGGGAAGAACGCGAAAAGATCACAGCCGCTTCCATACTCGCAGAAGCACTTACAGGCTCAAACGATGCTCCGCTCAAAAGAGCTATCCTCGATACAGAGCTTTGCCTTGATGCATCTCTCGAAGTCAGCGACGGCGTTCTTCAGCCTTTCGGTTTCCTTTGCATAAGCAACACCGACCTTGAAAGCTGCGAAAAGCTGAAAGAGACTATAAGAGATACTGTCTCAAAGCTCTGCAAGGACGGTATTGACCGTGAACTCCTCAAAGCCGCAATAAACCGCCTTGAATTCAAGTTCCGCGCAGGAAAAGAACCAAGAGGTCTTACACGCAATACCGATGTGCTTTCAGCATGGCTCTACGGCGGTGATCCCCTTTGCTACCTTGAACTCGGTGAAGTATACGACTCACTCAGAAGCAAGCTCGACACCGATTATTTTGAAAAGCTCCTTCATGAATGGCTTCTTGACGAAAACGGCAAGGCTGAGTTGTATCTGCTCCCGTCACGCACATACGGCGAAGAGCAGAAGGCTGCCGAAGAAAAGCGACTTTCAAATGTAATGAACAAACTTGCCTGCGAAGAGATAGATGTTATCATCGAGCAGAATAAAAAGCTTGACAGCTGGCAGCAGTCTGTAGATACTCCCGAACAGCTGGCAACTATGCCTCACCTTGCACTTTCCGAGGTCAGCGACAGACCACTGGCATTTGAAACAAATGAGACAAAATGCAATGGCGTAACAGTTCTGCGCCATCCAGCTTCCGATAAGGGCATAGCCGCAGTAAATCTTTATTTCTCACTTGCAGACTGCACCGAGCAGGAGCTTTCAGCCGCTGCTGCAATGTGTGAGCTTTACGGTTCTCTTGCAACTTCAAAAAGCTCGGCTGCTGAAGTACAGCGCAGAGTAACAGGTCTCCTCGGAAGCATCTCCTACAATGTGAATGTATTCTCGCAAAAGGGCGTAAAGGATAAGTGCAAGCCTTTCCTCTCCGTTAAGGCACGTTTCCTCGAAAAGAATACAGACGAAGCACTTTCTCTCATCAGCGAGATCATAACTGACACTCAGTTCAACGATAATGCAGCTATATGCGAGATCTTAAAGCAGGCAGATGAAGATTTCAAGCAGCATATCATGTCAAATGGACATTCATACTCCATGAATCGTGTAAAAGCTTCACTTTCTGCTGAATCAGCAGTTGTTGAACTTGTTTCGGGATATGAAGGATACAAGCGTCTTCACGCAGCTCTTAATGCTCCCGAAAAGCTTATTTCTGATATAAACTCTATCAGCAAGCGCATCATATGTTCAGCTCGTCTTACTGCAAGTATCACAGACAGCTACGGTATATCCATTGAGCCGCTTATCAGCTCGCTTCCCGAGGGTACTCCCTCTGCCAGCGATGAAATGGTATATACTCTTGATATCCCTGAAAGACAGGGCGTCATCATTCCTTCTGGCATATCATACACAGCTATGGCTTTGCCTGATAATTCAGCAGATATGGCTGTACGCAATGTACTTTTCCGTGCTCTTTCCCTTGAATATCTCTGGAACGAAGTAAGAGTAAAGGGCGGCGCATACGGTACAGGCGCAATGATATCACCTTCACGCGAGCAGTCATTCTACTCATACCGTGACCCGTCACCAAAGACAACTATCGAGACCTACCGCAAAGCTGCTGATTTTACAGCTGAATACTGCAAGAATGATCCCGATATCACACAGTATATCATCAGTTCTATCGCAAAGGATGAACCGCTTTACTCAGACGGAAACAGGAGCATAAAGGCCGATGGTTTCTGGTTCAGAGGAATAAGCTATAAAGAACGTGCAGATATAAAAAAGAATATGCTGAAAGTCACTCCGAAGCAGCTTGCTGATGCTGCCGAAAAGCTCAGAAACTGCGGAAATATATGCGTATTCGGCAACGAAGCCGCTATGCAGGGACTTGACCTCACTATAGATACTCTTGCCTGATATAAACCTCATTCTTTATCACATACAAAATAAAGCCCGAAAGCATACGCTTTCGGGCTTTGCTATTGTTATCAAAGAAGAGTTATGCCGTTTGCTGCGCACTTCTCTATCATCTCATCAGACCATATGGACGACTGAACTTCGCCGATATGAGCCTTGTTAAGGAGAAGCATACAAAGTCTTGACTGACCGATACCGCCGCCGATAGTGAGCGGAAGTGTGTCGTCAGCTATCATCTGATGATACTTGTACTGCATTCTGTCCTCTGCACCGCACTCTGCAAGCTGCTTTTTAAGCGACTCAGCATCGACACGGATACCCATTGAGGATACTTCAAGAGAATCATCCAGAACTTCGTCCCAGAACAGGATATCACCGTTAAGTGCCCAGTCATCATAGTCTGGAGCTCTGCCGTCGTGCTTCTCGCCACTTGCAAGCTTTCCGCCTATACCCATAAGGAATACTGTTCCGTGCTCCTTAGTGATAAGACGCTCACGCTCGTGGCCTGTCTTATCGGGATATCTGTCCTCAAGCTCCTGAGTAGTTATGAAATAAGGCTCTTCACAGATCTTGCCTGATATCTGAGGATAGCGGAGACTTACCTTGCGCTTTGTATAGGCGATAGCCTTAACCACTGACTTTACAGTCTCTTTGAGGAACTGGATATTTCTCTGTTCACGGGTGATGACCTTTTCCCAGTCCCACTGGTCAACGAATATGGAATGTGTATTGTCTGTATCGTCATCGCGGCGGATAGCGTTCATATCCGTATAAATACCCTCACCGGGGTTATATCCGTAGCGATAGAGAGCCATTCTCTTCCACTTTGCAAGTGACTGTACTACTTCTGCTTCTGCGGCGATCTCCTTGATATCGAAATCCACCTTGCGCTCAACGCCGTTAAGGTCATCATTTATACCGCTGCCCTTTTTAACGATAAGGGGTGCTGATACTCTGTCCAGAGTCAGTGCAAATGATAAAGCCTGCTGGAAAACGTCCTTGATGTATTTGATTGCGTGCTGAGTTTCTCTCAGCGTAAGGGCTGACTTATAGCCCTCAGGGATATACAGCGATCTTGACATGATTAATCACTTTCCTTTACTTGATATTTTTACAGAAAACAGCTCCATTGATGCTTTCTGTGCTGTACATTAATAATTGTTATCGTATGATATCTTCATAGATATCGCATACTGTTCCGCATAAGAACCTGCGGGAACGTGTAATTTCAGATCAGCATTTGTATATTCAAATGCTCTTTCATTTATAGATCTCATACTTTCGGGAAGATACACATCTTTCAGGTTATCGCAGTAAGCAAACGCACTATCGCCTATTTTTTCACAGCCCTCATTGAAGCGTACTTCCTCGAGACCTTCACAGTATTCAAAAGCCTCTGCCCTTACATCGGGGCAGCCGTCTATAGTCACGGTTTTCAGGTCATAGCAGTATTCAAATGCATCAGGCGCGATATACTGAACATTTCTTGGAATGAATATCTTTGTCAGTTTGCTGTATTCAAATGCATCTGACTCAATACCCGTAATATTCTCGGGAATGAGGAATTCAGTCATTGTGCTGTAGGCATACTGCGAACCAAGAATAACATTCTTTCTGTCCAGCATAGAATACTCAACATAAGTATTATCATAGTTCATTCCATTATCTTCTGCATATTCCTCTGCATATGAACCTGCGGGAGTATGAACCGTTATATCGTTTATTGCCCAGAAAACGCCTTCGCCCATTTTTGTTATGCTTTTTGGGAGATTTACGTTTTCAAGTCCGCCGCAGCTCCAGAAAGCTGAACCGGCAATAGCTTCGAGCCCCTCCTCAGCCTGAACAAATTTCAGATTTGAACAGCTCCAGAACGCCCCTGCACCTATCTCCTTTACAGAAGAAGGTATATAAAGAGCTTCCACAACATTGTTGCTCCAGAATGCATATGCTTCTATGCGCTCAACACCGTCAGGTATCTCCACCTTCGGCATTACTCCTTTATAGTCATAAAGCACGCCGTCTTTGATGAGAAAGCCATTGTCATCAGGCTTTATAGACATTTTTTTACTTTGGATCTCACTTGACTTCTTTGCCGAAATATATCCGATCTCAAAGGCTTCTTCCGGAGAATATTCCTCATCTTCATCATATTCGTCATCATATTCATCATGCTCTTCAGCCTCTGTAGCTTTTGTAGTCTCTGTAACTTTTTCAGTCTCAGTCGTTTCAACAGAAGTCTTTTCATCGTGCTTTTTTTCATGCTTGACCACATCAGCTCCGCATGATGACATGGTTATTGCAAATGATAAAGCTAATACTGCGAATAGTGTTCTTTTCATGATTTCCCCCTATATCACTTTCTCAATTTTTATCTGATAGAACCTACTGTTCTCGGGAACAGGATTACGTCACGGATATTAGCCATGCCTGTTGTGTACATGATAAGTCTTTCAAATCCAAGACCGAAACCGCCGTGAGGTACGCTTCCGAACTTTCTGAGGTCGAGGTAGTCGCTGTAGAGGTCGAGGTTCATCTTTCTCTCGTTCATAGCAGCGATAAGCTTCTCATAATCAGCCTCACGCTCACTGCCGCCGATGATCTCGCCAACGCCCGGAACAAGTAAGTCTACAGCTGCAACTGTCTTTCCGTCAGGATTCTGCTTCATGTAGAATGACTTGATGTCCTTAGGATAGTCTGTAACGAATACAGCCTTCTTGAATACCTTTTCAGAGAGGTATCTCTCATGCTCTGTCTGAAGATCGCAGCCCCGCTCTACAGGGTAAACAAAGTTCTCGCCTGACTTTTTGAGAAGTTCGATAGCCTCGGTATATGTTACTCTTGCGAAATCGTGTGAGATAAGCTCTTCAAGACGAGCGATAAGTCCCTTTTCAAAGTGAGCGTCAAAGAACTTCATATCATCAGGACAGGTGTCAAGGAGCTTACGGATAACATATTTGAGCATATTCTCAGCTATCTCGATAACGTCATCGAGCTCTGCGAAAGCTACCTCTGGCTCAACGTGCCAGAATTCAGCAAGGTGCTTTGGAGTGTTTGAGTTCTCGGCTCTGAATGAAGGACCGAATGTGTATATCTTACCCATAGCCATTGCAGCCATTTCGCCCTCAAGCTGACCTGATACTGAAAGACCTGCTTTTCTGCCGAAGAAGTCGTTAGCGTAGTACTCTTCCTCGTTCTTGTAATCCTTGCTGTAGCCGATAGTTGTTACCTGGAACATCTCACCTGCACCCTCACAGTCGCTGCCTGTGATAAGCGGTGTGTTTACATAAACATAGTTGTTCTTCTGGAAGTATTCATGTATTGCAGCAGCAAGTACCGAACGTACACGCCATACAGCGTTGAATGTATTCGTTCTGCCTCTGAGGTGTGGGATAGTACGGAGAAATTCAAGTGTATGTCCCTTCTTCTGGAGAGGATAATCTGTAGGAGCATCGCCCAGTACAGTGATACCGTCGGGAACAGCGTTTATCTCAACTGTGTCATTTCTGCCCTCTACTGCTGTACCTGTTACCTTTACGGACATACCAACTCTTGGCTCTTTGTAATCGCTGTCGCCCTTATCAACAACGACCTGTACGTTTTTAAGGGAAGTACCGTCATTTACCTCAACGAATGCAACGCTCTTTGAGTTACGTGATGTACGTACCCAGCCGCATACTGTTACCTGCTTGCCCACATAATCCTTAGTGGTGATTATCTCCTTGACATCAATGTGCTTCATAATGATCTTTTCCTTTCAGTATATAAATGTATATACAGGACGAGCAGGAATACAAAAAGCCCCGTCCTGAAACTACAGGACGGGGCATATTACCCGTGGTGCCACCTGAATTACCGCAAAAGCGATCACTTTTGAGCCGCTGTAACGTGCGGAATACGTCGCCCCTACTCAAGTGCTCAAGAAAAACACACGCTGTCCCTCTTAAATCGACACCCTTTCGGTTTGCTGCTCGGGAGTGTTATTCACACAGACTCTGATATGCGGCTCTCACCATACCCGCACTCTCTGGGAACGAAATTCCATGCTACTTCTCTCTGTCGTTGCATTTTATTTGTATGTATTATATCACTTTTATTTAGTCTTGTCAAGAGAAAAAGCATAAAAAAGTTCACACTTTTCACATTTTCATCAGAACATATGCCAAAAACACCACATTCCGACATTTTCTTACACAAAGCTTTCCCGATTATTTCACCTGTCAATGCGATGTCTTACAAAAAAGAGGTGTATATTATAACCATGGAAATAAATCACACTTCCGAATTCATAGCGCAGATGATCTTGGAAAAATGTGATCAAGACCTCACTCCCCTCTCTTTAAAATATAGTAAAAGATAAGTCCGAAAGCAATAAACGCTTTCGGACTTACTTTTTTCTGAATGGAATAATGATCTTTATATTATATGAACAATGTACTGAAACCGTGCTCGCGAGCATAACGCTCTGCTTTTTTACGGTTTATCTGCTTGAGTATCCTTATGGTCTGCTTATGACCCTTTCGTATCTCATCGATCGGGATAGCTTCATTTTCAAACTCGATTATATTGATATTGTAAAGGCTCTCGCAGCCGCTGAAAGCGTCTTCCTTGATATCCTTGGTATTCATGCTTATTTTAAGATCCATAAGGTTCTGACAGCCATAGAAAGCCCAGTTTCCAATGGATTTCACAGTACTCGGGATATCAACTGCCGTAAGTGATCTGCACCATGAGAATGCGCTTTCACCGATAGTGGTAACTGAATTCGATATAACTATCTTTTTAAGGCTGTAGCACTCAGAGAATGCCGCATTGCCTATAGCTTCAACCGAACCCGATATTACTATTCTTCTGAGCTTCTTGCATGAGAAGAACATCAGATCGCTTATGCGCTGCAAATACGCAGGAAGCACAACACTCTCAACGCTGTTGCATCTTCCGAATGCACCCTTGCCCACTTTCTTCACAGACTCGGGAAGATTTATCTCCTTGAGTCTCAGGCATTTCAGGAATGCATTTTCTCCAATAGATTCAAGATTTTTTGAGAATACTATCTCTTCAAGGTTGAAGCAGTGACAGAATGCGAACTTTTCAACGATATGTACGCTGTCCGACATAACTATCTTCTTTACAGTCTCATTGCCGCGGAACGCATACTTGCCGACTACCTTTACCTTTTCGGGGATAACAATAGATTCTGTAGTTCCCACGTACTTCACAAGGGTACCGTTTTTGTCGATAGCCATGTTATTTTCGTCATCTATCTCGATATTTTCATCATTTATAAGTTCGCCGTACTTTTCATAATCATCAGATGCTTCTGACTTCTTCTCCTCAGCCTTTACATCGGGCTTTGGAGCAAGTGAACTCTTTATCTCGGGCTTCTCGTCCTTTTTGATGTCCTCGGACTTCTTCTCCTCAGCCTTAGCATCAGCCTTTGGTGCAAGTGAGCTCTTTATCTCGGGTTTCTCGTCCTTTTTGATGTCATCTGACTTTTTCTCCTCTGCCTTAACATCATCCTTTGGAGCAAGTGAGCTCTTTATTTCGGGCTTCTCGTCCTTTTTGATGCCCTCGGACTTCTTTTCCTCAGCCTTAGCATCAGGCTTTGGAGCAATTGAGCTCTTTATTTCGGGCTTCTCGTCCTTTTTGATGCCCTCGGACTTCTTTTCCTCAGCCTTAGCATCAGGCTTTGGAGCAAACGCGCTCTTTTCCTCCGACTTTTTCGCACCGTCATGCTTCCTGTCATCCTTTTTAGGAGCAAACAAGCTGTTGTCTCTGATACTGTCATGCTTTATATCAAGCATCTTGTCAAGCTTGACGGGCGCAGGTGAAGTATCCACCTTTTTCTTATTGCTAAAGTCCTCTTTTTCAGTGTCCTTGAACTTCTGCTTCTGTGACTCCGGAATAGAATCCATTATCTTCTGAGCAAGCTCATTGCCGTCATCTGTGCTGACAGGTTTCCCCTTATTCTTGTCATTTGGCTTTATATCAGCAGCCTTATTATCAGTCTTTTGTGCAAACTTAGTCTCAGCAGGTTTATTATTAAAACTTGGCGCATGGATCGTACCAAGGGGCTTGTTTTCCGCTTTCGGAGCATGGATCGCACCTATTGGCTTAGTCTCTGCTGTTTTTGCTTCAGCAGGCTTATTTTCAGCCTTTGGCGCAGGCTTTGCCTCAGCTGGCTTATTTTCAGCCTTTGGTGCAGGCTTTGCCTCAGCAGGCTTGTTTTCAGCCTTTGGTGCAGGCTTTACCTCAGCTGGCTTATTTTCAGCCTTTGGCGCAGGCTTTGCCTCGGCTGACTTGTTATCAGCCTTTGACGCAGGCTTTGCCTCAGCTGACTTGTTTTCAGCCTTTGGTGCAGGCTTTGCCTCAGCAGGTTTATTCTCTGCCTTTGGTGCTGTCTTTGCCTCAGCTGGCTTGTTCTCTGCCTTTGGTGCTGGCTTTGCCTCAGCTGGCTTGTTTTCTGCCTTTGGTGCTGGCTTGGTTTCTGTATTGGCGTTCTGACTTGCCTTAACAGCCCTAACCTTGACTTTTACGACTTTTCCCTTTCGCTGGGCTTTATCGCCGTTTTCAGCGCAATAAGGACAAGTCTTATATTTATCAGCATCGTAAAGATGCTTCTCAGGACATCTTGTCATTTTCATTCTGTTATCCTCCATAGGGATTTTGTCTGGATCTATATTATTACAATACAGAATTATACATTAATTATAGCATTTCTCCGACTAAAAATCAATAAACCAGTTCATCATCTGGTAAATTTTGTGAAAAATAACGGTGCTAAACCTTGATATAGTCTCTAAACTTCGGATTTTCCGCTTGCGCTAAGATATGTATTTAGACAAAATGCACAAAGCAATGATCACACTATCAATTCCGCACGGCTGCCGCCATCTCTGTCCTTACGAACTACGATCTGCTTGTCGATACGCTGTTTTAGTGCCTGTACATGGGAGATTATCCCCACAAGCCTGTTGCCCTCGGAAAGTGTGTTAAGTGCCCTCATTGCCTGTTCTATAGAGTTTTCATCGAGAGAACCAAATCCCTCGTCAACGAACATGGTATCAAGCTTTATTCCGCCTGCCGAGCACTGTATCTCGTCAGATAGACCAAGTGCAAGAGAAAGCGATGCCTTGAAGGACTCTCCGCCCGAAAGTGTCTTAACGCTTCTCGTCGAGCCGTTATAGTGGTCGATAACATCAAGTTCAAGTCCCACCTGCGCCCGTTTGTCCTCATACTCCGTACGTCTGACAAGTGTGTACTGCCCCTCCGACATGACTTTCAGTCTCTCATTGGCACGGGCGATTATCCTGTCGAAATACGCTGTCTGTATATAAGTCTCAAGCATGAACTTGCTCTGCTCCGACAGCTTTCCGTTTGCGGTATCAGCCAGATTTCTCACCCATTTATAGCGTTCCTCAAGCTCTGCGAGCTCAGACGAGCCGCCCTTGATATTTTCAAGTGCGGTCCTGTTCATAGTGAGCTGAGTATGCAGCTTTCTCAGCTTTTCGGTGAGCTTTGACTTTTCTTCGGTAAGCCTTGTCCTTTCTGCAACCTCTGAAGCACTGTCCATTTCGCCCAGACCTTCAAGCTGTTCGGTGAGCTGTTTGAGCTTTCCTGCCTCCTCCGAGCACTGCTTCTCAATGCCTTTCATAGCCTGCTCTGCCGCTTCAAAGGACTTTCGTATCTCATTGATACGCTTCTGAAGTGAGTCCGCATACATGGCAGCTTCTTTTCCGCTTTCAAAATGCAGTCTTTGCTTCAGCTCAGCCATGCGCTCGGCAAGCTCTCTGAGCCTGCTCTCCCCCGCAGCCTTTGCGGCTGTATGATCGGTTATGCTCTGAGTCTTTTCGGCGATATTCTTCTCACACTTAGGGATAAGCTCTTCAAGCTCTTTCCTGTAAGCTGCCTTTTTCTGTTCCTCGGCAAGCTCCGCACTGTTCTGTACGAGCTGTCCGTTAAGACTTATTTTCTCCGAGGTTATCATGCTGCGGATATCTCCGGTTACTTCTCCGCATATTATCTCCTTTGCCTTTTCCTCCGCATTGCTGCGCATTTGCTTAGCTTCACCCTCAGTCATGGCTCTCCTGCCGCGAAGCTCCGTCAGCTTCTTGTCAGTCTCGGCAACAGCGGTAAGTATACCTGCTGCCTGCTTTTCCTTTGAAGCAATATCCTGCGTCAGCTTATCACGCTCTGCAATAAGGTTTTCGATCTCGGTTATCTTCTTTTCAAGCTCATTTCTCTCGCTGCCGCAGTTTATCAGCTCATGCCCACAACGCTCTGCCCACTTGTCACTGCCGCAGCCCAGGAACTCATCTGCACTGTCTGAAAGCTTCCTTTCAAGCTCCTCAGCTTTTCCCTTTAACCCGGAAGCAGCTGAACTGCGCTTCTCTGCCTCAGCCCGTGCCTTATCCACTTTGCTTTTCAGTTCCTCAAGCTCATTCTCCGAGGGTGCTTTCACCTGTTTTTTCGCAGGTGCAGGGTGCTCACATGAACCGCACACAGGACAGGGCTCACCGCTTTTCAGTCCTGCCGCAAGAACTCCTGCCTGATCGTCAAGGAAAGCCCTGTAGTTGCTTTCGTAGTCAGCCGCTATCTTTTCGGCGATATCAGCAGCCTCCTTATAGGCAGAAACTGCTTTCTTATGGTCGCTGCGGCACTTCTTCCACGCCTCTATATCCTCAGAAAGCTTTTTCAGCTGATCCTGACGCTTGATAAGATTTTCCTCTTCACGAAGCAGCTTTTCGCGCTCTTCACCGCATTTTTCAAGCTCGCCTCTGCGCTTTTTGGATTTTTCAGTCTCAGCACAGAGCATTTCGCTTTGCTTCATAAGCCTGTCATGCTCAGCCTGCTCTTCTTTCAGCTCTGCTTCGGCTTTTTTCACATTGGCTTCGCTTTTTTCACATTCTCTTATCATTTCGGAAAGCTTTTCAAGCTCTTCGCCGCGCTTTTCAAGCTTTTCGCGCTGTGAGGTGAGTTCGACTGTTTTTTCACCTGTACCTTCAAGTGAAGAAAGCTCAACTTTTATCTGTTCAAGCTTCGTCTCGGCAGCTTCCTTTGACTCCACTGCTTTGATAAGAAGCTCGGTATTTTCCGCAATATCCCTTTCAGTCTCCGATGCAAGTCTCCTATTTTCCGCTATCTTGCTGTATTCGGGTATCTCCGCATCTACACGGGCAAGCTCCGCTGTTATCCTTTCAAGCTCGGACTTGCGTTCATTTTCCTTTTCAAGCTCCTCGGCAAGGAGCTTACGGCGATGCTGCAATTCACTGAGCATATTTGAAGTCTTTTCGTGCTCGGCAGCTGCCTTTTCTCTTTCCTCTGCCTTTGCGATACGTGCATTGACTTCCGCCAGCTTTTCGTCAAGCTCCTCGCTCTCACGAGTGCAGACCTCAGCTCTTGCCTTGTCACGGACAATGAGCTTTTCCACGATCTCGCAGATATATTCAACAGGCGGCAGCTCTTCTTTCAGCTTTGTAACTTCCTCGGCGTACTCGTCATCCTCACCGCATACTATGCCGCCTACGTACTGATTTATGCTGCCGCGGTGACTTTCACAGGCATTTTTCAGCGCACTGCTCTCCTGTTTCAGTGTCTCCTGCAAGGTCTGATAGTTCTTGGTCTTGAAGATATGACGCAGTATCTCGCGGCGTTGTCCCGTATCCTCGGTTATGAGCTTCATAAAGTCGCCCTGCGCTATCATTGCTATCTGCTTGAACTGCTTCTCGGTAAGACCTATGACTTCTTTAACAGCCGCGTCAACGTCTCTTATACCCGAGACTGCTTTGCCGTCGGGATAGGTGAAAACAACATTTGCAGGCTCCTGAGCCACTCCGCCGCCGCGCTTGGCTCTGCGTGTATACTCGGGATTTCTGTTCACTTTATATATCTTACCGCTGTATTCAAAATCAAGCTCCACGTATGTCGGAGTATCAAGAGAAGCGTATTTCGACCTTAGCATACTGTCGTCATCGCGGTTAGTGCCGCTTGCACTGCCGTAAAGAGCGTATGTGACCGCATCGAATATAGTCGTCTTTCCTGCTCCCGTATCGCCTGTAATAAGGTAAAGTCCCTTTTTGTCGAAAGAGTCGAGTTCAAGGACTGTCTTTCCCGAATACGGACCAAATCCTGATATTTCAAGTCTTACAGGTCTCATTCTTCGCCCTCCCATATCTTTTCTATGAGCGACTGCATCAGTTCACGCTGCTGCGGACTCATTTCCCTGCCGTTGCTGAATTCATAAAACTCCTCAAAAAGCTCTATAGGCAGCCTGGCCTCAGGCTTTGCAGCCGCCATGCTGCCATGCTCGCTCCTTGTACGGCTGTTGTCATATTCAAGGCTCATTATGTTGGGATATACCGTTCTCAGCTTGCCCATAGCCTCGGGGATATCCTCCTCGTCTGTAAGGACAATATGGATATAATCGTTCACATCGCCCTCACTGCTTACCTCTTTTGATATCGCTTCATCAAATGCACCACGTATAATGCGCATATCTCTCCTCGGTGAAAGCGGTACTGTTCTCACATCAAGTCTGCCCTTTTCACGCATTTCCACTACGGTTACGGACTTCTCCTGCTCCGCCTCCGAGAATGAGTATTTCAGCGGAGTACCGCAGTAGCGTATCCTCTCGCTTCCAACGTTCTGCGGACTGTGGATATGTCCGAGAGCAACATAGTCAAAGCCGTCAAAAGCCGACGACTCCACATTGTCGATACCGCCTACCGATACCTCCTCTGAGTCGCTTTTCATGGCACCTGTCACGAACTGATGAGCTATGATTATATTCCGCCTTGTAAAATCCACATTCATTGCGTCTACCGCCGCATTTACCGCATCGGTATAGCTTTCTACAACAGTATCGGGGAAGAACCTGCGCACAGTCACAGGCTTGATGAAAGGCAGCATATACACTCCGAAGTCCCCGTACTTGTCATGCAGTACTGTAGGCACTATATTCCCGTCAAACACAGGTGACATATGTATGCCGCTTTTCTCCATTATATGCGAACCAAAGGCAATACGCTCCGCCGAATCATGGTTGCCGCTTATAACGAATATGTGTCCCGTGCGCTCTGCCGCCTTAGTGAGAAATGCATCAAAAAGGTGTACCGCCTCTGCCGAGGGAACGGATTTGTCATAGATATCCCCTGCGATTATGACAAAATCAGGCTCTTCCTCTGATATTATGCTATATATCTCCCTTAGTATAAAATCCTGATCCTCTGTCATGGAAAACTCATTGAGCCGCTTTCCGAGATGAAGGTCGGACAAATGTATGAATTTCATTTCAAAACCTCCTGTTATAGAGCTTTTATACCATACAGTAACCATTTTCTTACTATAATTATACAAACTTTGAGGCTCAGTGTCAACGAAGAAAATGTAAAAAAAATCCCTGTCCAAGTGCTGCGGACAGGGATAAATTGAGAAATGTATATACAAAACACGGAACAGCTGTGTGACCGCCCGCGCAGAAGCTTTTCAGACAGGCAAAACCCCAATTACATTCTGCCTCTCCGTCAGAGATATCTTCTGATAAGCCCCCAATACAAAGCTATTTCATATCAGCTGTGCTTTGCCTTTTTGCTGTAGAGGAAAAGTGCAGCTGCACCTGCACTGCATAGTGCAGTAAATTCCAGTACAGGCGGTCTGTCTCCTGTTTTCGGCGAGTTTGCTGCCGCTGTAGTTGCAGCAGTTGTGGTTTTAGCTGTAGTTACAGCCTTTTTAACAGCATCTGTAGTCATTGCCGCTGTTGAAGTACTTGCTCCCGCAGCGTAGATACCGTTCATCGCCGAAGTCGTCCTTGCAGGAACGCCTGTAGTCTTAGTTGTAAGTTTTGATGTAGTTTTTGAAGTTGCCTTTGATGTTGAAGTAGTTGTCACCTTTCTTGTGGTAGTCGTAGTAGTGACAGGTCTTGTAGTAGTCGTGGTGATAACAGGTTCAGCCTCTACCCATACTGCCGATGAAACATTGACAGCGGTCTGAGTCCTTACACTATCGTCACCGTATGCTCTTCCGTTTGCATAGTGGACACAGGATATCCTGTAATAATAACCTCCGCGGACTTTCAGCCTTAGTCCGTTGAGATTGTGGTATTTCGTGTCTGTTCCCGTATGGTCGCCGTAGGTATATTCATCGTACCAGTTCTCGCCGTCGCTGCTGAACTGTACGACTATATTCTTGAAGCCGACCTCTTTCATCTTTCCCGATACCTGAGTTTTAGCAGTTACATCAAGATATCCTTCTTCATATGAAGAACATTTCAGGGAACATTTTTCAATAAGTCCTATAGCATTTTCATACTGTTCATATACACTGTTGTCAACCGATGCGGCTTTCATCTGAACTGGTGCATACATTAGCATAACGCCCAAGCAGGCAGCTGTGATGTATTTTAGTTTCATACCGCTGCCCTCACTTTTTTATGAATTCCGAGGGATACGGAACAAAGCCCATTGCAGCTTCTGCCCATACATTTCTGTAGAATCCCGTGCCATGAAGAGTATAAACTGTATTATCCTTTACGAATACTATGGTAGTGCCATAGCCTTCATCAATAACGATACCTTTCAGGTGATCGTTCCTGAATGTCTCATATTCGTATTCATCACTTGGTATGAGCACATCGGGCATACGGTCGGCAGATACATACTCCTCGATTATGATATCAAGAGAATTGCTGCCGTCAGTAAATGTAAAGTACATATCCTTCGAGTCATTCATCTGCTCAAAGTGATATTCGTCAAGTGTCAGATCTTCGAGGAGATATGGCAGAGTTTCGGGATAGCACGGATAGATATCGTGCTCCTCACACTTCGTAAGTATCTCTCTTGCAATATCTCTTGAATAGTAGTCACAGTTCTCAATAATGCTGTCAACAGTACCTGAACTGCCCGGCATCGGAACTGTTGCAGAACCGCCTGATGATGACGGCTGAGCCGCAGTAGTCTGTGTCGCCATAGGTACCGTAGTAATGCCATAAGTACCTGCTGCCCATGTCTCAATAGCAGTTGTTGTCGTTTCCGTTGTCGTTGCCAATGTTCCGGTCTGCATATATGTGCCTGTTGTAGGCATAGGCGGTGCGGTAGTTGTTATAGGATCATCAGCTTCAATGTCTCTCAGTTCGTTAAGGTCAACGCTGAAGCCTGATTTTGCTATCTTCATTACTGTCTCGACGACGTTTGCGCCGAAGGTGTTGATGGTGTAGATGTTTGCTGCGATGCAGATGACAAAGCAGGCTGCGAGGATAGCTGTCCATTTGCGCAGCTGTATGATCCGTCCGCGTTTTCTCCTTGCACTGACTTCTCCGAGGACTTTGTCCGCAGAAACAGGCTTCGGAACTTCTTCGTCATTAATACTGATAACAGCATCGGTGATTTCCTTAATGGCATCAAGATCACGCTCCTCTAACGGCTTTGAAAGCTCCTCATCAAGAAGCCTCTGAAGGTCTTCAAGCATCTGATTATCCGAAAGCTTATCGGAGATCAGTTTATCTTTCAATATTATCACTCCTTGTTTATGGTAGACATTATTCATTCTGCGGCACGAAGTTTTTTCTTTATCTTATGCACCTTCCTGTACAATGCAGGAAGTGATATCCCCAGTTTTTTTGCCGCCTCTGTACGTTGTCCGTAATCGCTGTCGTAATATACCTCCAGAAGCTGCCTTTCTTCCGGTTCCAGAATGTCCAGCGGACTGTCGGATACTTCCGTAAATCCGCCGCTGTCAGCGATATTCATTGCCTCGGGACTGTCCTCGATACTCACAGCAGACGGTGGACTTTTCCGCACGAATGTCTTTATGACGTTATCTGCCGTTCTGTAGAGCCACAGCCTTATATTATCCGTTTCGTCAAGCCTTTCATGCTTTGAGAAAAAGACCACAAAGACCTCCTGTGTGCAGTCCTCTGCGGAATGATGACTGTATCCGAGCTTTGCGTAGCAGTAGCTGAATATTTCCCGATAGTATTTCTCGATTATCAGCGTGCAATGTTCAGGCTCTATCAACAGTCTCACTTCCTTCCGTCGATAAGCTTCTGTAATATAAATGTCGCCAAAAGGCTCACTTTTTCCTCCAAAGCCTCATCTTTGTACGCCTGCACAAAAACTGCGGCACTAATTTGGATATTATTGCCGCAGTTTCCAAACATATTTTATTGTATCATCTTACCATGAGTTTGTCAATCATGATAAGATCGACATAAGATTAAATATACTGTATCTTCCCTTTTTATCTTTTAATAGCAGGACCTCAGTACCTATACTTTTTACTAAAGCTCCCATATCATCAAGTGTCATCTCGTTCAGTAACTCCTGCGTATCCGTTGTCTCAAAGGTATAAAAGACCTCCTGATGACTGTCGCCCGCTAAGTTCATAACACTTTCCGTTCTCATATTCCTTATGATAACGTGCCTTGCAGAATATTCTTTATCAATATACTTCATAAGATATATCCATATCAATACACCGATAATACCTACTGATGCAGCAAATATGCCAAATATAAATACCAGCGTAGCAAAAGTGATCTGTATGTACCTGTTGAAAAGTAATTCAAAAAGTATCATAAAAACAGCAGCTACGGCAAACACTATCAGCACACCTCTGTAGTATCTCTTTCTGAAGTATTTTACAGACTGAATATCTTCATCTGACAGGTCATAAAATTCAAGATCGTCAATATTTGAAACTCTGCCTCCGTGCTCGCGCACCAATTCCTGAAACTCTTTAGTCTCATCAGGCGGCGGAGAATATACTCCTGATTCAATAAGACTATCAGCAAGAAAAACATCAGGATAGCTGTTCTTGTTTTTTACTACCAAAACCTTTGAACCCGTCCGGATTGTTTTGCTGTGCATAGTGCCCACAAAATCCTTGAGTATGATACCCGTATCATCAAGCTTTACAATAAAATGATAGTATATCGTTGTTGACCGATCATCACCCGAACCTGTAGTCTCTTCAACGGTATGACATGATACTATGGTACCGTATCGTCCGCCAATAGGAGTATCCAGAAGCTTATATATACCTATGCCAAGAAGTACTCCGCCAAAAATAAGACCATACGTAAAGCCAGTGAAAAAGCCACTGGTACTTTCGCTGTAAATGAACGCAAGAATTGCCGCTAAAACAATTATGCCTGCTCCTAACGCAAGAAATACAGGAACTCTTTTGTTTTTCTTCTTACGCACAAAATTATATTCATCTTGGGTAAGCGGATAAAATTCTTCACAACTGATAGGATGATAAATAGGTTCGTCTGACATGATACACCTCTTATGTTTTATTCGGCTTTATTTGACAAAAACCTCTCTTAAACAATATTGTATCATTTTTAACGTAAAAAATCAAGAATATCATTCATCAAAGTTCTCTGGGTGTTTCGGCTTGCGCCTGTAGCGTCTTTTGTCAGTATCCACCGTTTTTGTAGCAGGGTCAACTCCGTTCCAGCTGCCGCGCTTTGCGGAGTCTATCTTCTTTTTCTCCTTTTTGCTCATTTTGTCATAAGACACAAATTTATCCATTATTTCCTCCATTCACAGTGATATCACGAACAGCTGATCTTTACCGCCATATATTGACTCAAAGTCGCCCATATAGCTGAAACCGTACTTTTCATACAGTCCCTTTTCGCCGCTCATGACATACACCTTGTCATATCCGATAGTTTTTGCGTACTCAAGAACTGCCTTTATCATTTTCTCCGATATCCTCTTGCCTCTGTGAGCCTCGTCAACGAACACGAAGCCTATGAGCGGCGAATAGGGATATTCAGGAGCAAGCTCGTCCTTTTCGGTAAGAGTGCAGAAGCCCACAGGCTCGTCATTTTCAAAGGCAGCAAATACGCGCTCCCAGTTCTTGAAAAAGTCTTTGCACATAAGCTTTGCGAGGTTCTTTCCTGCTCCCCATGAGCATTTCTCGGCAAAAGCCGCAACACTCTCCCATTTTTCATGGGTATTTGTCATTGTATATATTTCCATTTTTCACCTTTAAATCAGTTTAGAATTGAGAGTTGAGAGTTATAATTTGAATGAAACGAACACTTTAACTCTCAACTCTTCACTCTGAACTCTCAACTTGATACAAATTCAGCCAAGCTGAATTTATATTTACTCCTCGCCTGCCTTGAAGTTATAGACAGGCTTGATGATCTCGTTTATCTCCACAGTATCGCCGATATTATCCACGATATCTTCCATTGACTTATAAGCCATAGGACACTCGTCCAGAGTCTGCGCATTTACAGATGTAGTGTAGATACCGTCCATCTGCTTCTTGAACTCAGACACTGTAAAGCTCTGCTTTGCCTGTGAACGAGACATAAGCCTTCCTGCACCATGTGGCGCGGAGCAGTTCCAGTCGGGATTGCCCTTGCCTGTGCAGATGAGACTTCCGTCACGCATATTGATAGGTATGAGCAGTTTCTCGCCTGCCGCTGCCGAAACAGCTCCCTTTCTGAGTATCATAGTATCGGTATCAATATAATTATGTATTGTCGTGAACTGCTCAGTAACGTGCAGATGCATACCCTTGATGATCTCGTCCATCATAGCCTGACGGCTGAGCATTGCGAACTGCTGAACTATTTTCATATCGTGGATATACTGATTGAAGAGCTCTCCCTCACAGTATGCAAGGTGCTTGGGGATATCTGTGGTTTTTGTGTTTTCCAGCTTTTTAAGCTCCGACTGTATCTGCTTCTGCTTACCCTCGGCTTTCAGTCGCGCGATAAGCTCACTGACCTCCTTATCGGAGCTTTTATTGAGCCGTCTGTAGGCTTCATTCTGGTAGTATTTTGCCACCTCCACACCGAGATGACGTGAGCCTGAGTGGATAACGATATAAATACTGCCGTCCTCGCCCTTATCTGCTTCGATAAAGTGATTTCCGCCGCCCAAAGTACCGATGCTCTTTTCAGCACGAAGCGGATCAATATGCTTGTAGCAGTAAAGCTCCGTAAGGTCTATCCTCTCGCAGTAGCGGTGAGGCTTTTCTCTGATTGAAAATCCCGAAGGTATCTTCTCGTAGATAAGCTTGTCCAACTTCTGCAATTCGATATGCTTCTCCTTTAGTCTTACTGTCTCCATTCCGCAGCCGATATCCACTCCCACAAGATTAGGTATCACCTTATCCGTGATAGTCATGGTAGTACCGATAGTGCAGCCTGCACCTGCATGGACATCAGGCATTATCCTGATCTGTGAACCTGCACTCATGGGCTGGCTACAAAATGCTATGATCTGTGAAACAGCGTCCTGTTCGATCACTTCCGTAAAGACCTTGGCTGAATTGTATTTTCCGTTTAAAACGATCATAATTTTCCTTTCCGAGCCCGCCCGAGCGCATAAAAAAAGCACTCCCGCAGGAGTGCATAATGCTCTTTATACGCAAAAGCTCAGCACATGGCTGAACACTTCGGGCAAACTCCATGCTTTTCTGTTGTGATATTAAATTCTGACATCTGATAATTTTTTGTAAATATGGTCATGGTGTTCACCGTCCTTTCATAGAATATGGATTTATTATAATAGTCAAAGTTTTTAAAGTCAAGCCGTATAAAAAACTGTAACCAAACTGTAATAATTAGCCGAAGAGGATAAAAATTGCCTAAAAATCACACTTAAAGTTCTCAGAACTATTCAATAGGTTCATATGAACTTATTGACTCAAACATATCTTCTGTTCATTATGCACAAAACACATATATCATCTATACGAAGCGTATTTTTTGTCGCCTATTGACATAAAAGCAAAAATAATATATAATTATGTCATGCAGTTGAAACGAGTCAACTGCTGTTAATAATTTATGTGCTCCGCATAAGCACAGCATCGTGATATGGAGGTTTATATGTTCGATGATGTTAACTGGGGAGTTGTTCTTCCCGCCGCAGTAGGTATTATCCTTCTTCTTATAATTATTTTCACTGGTTACATAAAGGCTCCCCCGGATACCGCTTATATCATCTCAGGTCTGAGAAAAAAGATCATAATCGGTAAGGCGAGCATTCGTATACCTTTCTTTGAGCGTGTCGACAAGCTGAAGCTCCAGCTCATAGCTGTTGACGTAAAGACTTCAAGTGCTGTTCCTACAGCAGACTATATCAACATCAATGTTGACGCTAACGTTAACGTAAAGGTAAGCAGTGACCCGACTCTCATAAAGCTGGGTGCTGAAAACTTCCTTAACAAGGATACCGCTTACGTTGCAAAGGTTGCAAGAGAGGTTCTCGAAGGTAATATGCGTGAGATCGTTGGTCAGATGTCCCTTGAGGCTATGGTCAATGACCGTAAGGCATTCGCTGAAAAAGTTCAGGAAAACGCTGCTCCGGACCTCAACAGAATGGGTCTTGAGATAGTTTCCTTCAACGTTCAGAACTTTACCGACGACCAGAACCTTATCGAAAATCTCGGTATCGACAACACCACAAAGATCCAGAAGAAGGCTGCTATCGCACGTGCTGAGTCCGAAAAGGAGATCGAGATCGCCAAGGCTCAGGCTAAGAAAGAAGCTAATGACGCTAAGATACTTGCAGAGACCGAGATCGCTCAGAAAAACAACGAACTCGCTATCCGTCAGGCTGAGCTCAAAAAAGAAGCTGATACACAGCTCGCTATCGCTGATGCAGCTTATGAGATCCAGCGCGAGGAACAGCGTAAGTCCATTGAGGTATCAAAGGCTAACGCTAACATCGCTGCTTCCGAAAAGGACGTAGAACTCAAGGCTCGCGAGGCTGAGGTAACTGAAAAGGCTCTCGAAGCTCAGATCAAGAAAAAGGCTGAAGCTGACCGCTATAAGGCACAGCAGGAAGCTGACGCAAAGCTCTATCAGCTCAAGAAAGAAGCTGAGGCAGATCGTTTCCAGCGTGAGCAGGAGGCTGAGGCTCAGAAGGCTGAGGCTGAAGCTCAGAAGTTCGCTAAGATGCAGGAAGCTGAAGGTATCGCTGCCGTAGGTAAGGCAGAGGCTGACGCTATCCGTGCAAAGGGACTTGCTGAGGCTGAAGGTATCAACGCTAAGGCTGAGGCTATGAAAAAATACGGTGAAGCTGCTATCCTCGAAATGTACTTCAAGGCTCTGCCTGAGGTCGTTAAGAATGCTGCTACACCTCTGTCACAGGTTGACAAGATCACAATGTACGGCGACGGAAACTCCAGCAAGCTGGTTGGTGATATCATTGGTTCTACCACTAAGGTAACTGATGGTCTCTCAGCTGCAACAGGCGTTGACCTCAGAGATCTGCTGGCTGGTTTCCTCGGAGGCAAGAAGGCTGCAACAACAGCTGCTGACGAGTCTGAAAGCTCTGATAACGCTGACGAATACGTATACAGCTACGAAGAAAACAGAGATACACAGGATGATGCTTCTGACTCTGACGATTATCAGTACTATACTGAGTTTGATACAGACGACGATAACTCACCTGAATCGTAACAATTTTAGCAAAAACCTTATCCCCCTGATGATATGCGGTCATCAGGGGGATTTTTTGTTACCCATTTGTAATTCATCTGTAATTGGTACTTCCATATTGCGCAAAATTTGATTAGTCGCTTTGTATAGTTTTCACAAAGTTGCACAAAAACCATTTACAAAAGTCGTCATATAGATTATAATGGTATTAGAATTATTGAATAAGCAACGACCAACGATAGCAATATTTGGTCACAAGCCTCTGCACTATTAATGTCAGAGGGGGGGTATTTAAAATGATAAAACATCTTTCAGGAGACTTTGAGACAGTCGAGTATGACACAAAAAAATATGCCATGCTCTATGACAATGTTCAGAACGAAGAATATCCTGTTCACTGGCATAATGCTGTTGAGTTTATTATGCCGCTGAAAAATGAGTATACGGTAAGGGTAAACGGCATTGACTACAAGATCCCCGAAAACGATGTTCTCATCGTTCCACCGGGCGAGCTTCACGGTATGCCTGCTATTCCGGGAAGACGTATAATCTTCCAGTGCGATAACAGTATCCTCGGCGAGATATCTGCCCTTGAACCTGTTATGCGCTCTCTGAATTCACCTGTGCTCATTAATATGGATATGGACAAAGAGCTCCATGTACTCGCCAAAAAGACAATGCTCGATATACTTTCGCTGTATACCTCAAATTCAGAACTGGCTGATGTAAAGATATACGTTAAGGTGATCGAATTGTTTATGGCTCTTCGCGAGTACCAGCTTGAACAGCAGAAGATCGTTATGGACTGTGATGACGATAAGATAGACGAATACAGTGAAAAGTTCGGTACTGTCCTCAAGTATATCGACAATAACTATATGTACGATATCACGCTTGACCAGCTTGCCGATGTTGCAGGCTACAGCAAATACCACTTCTCACGTATCTTCAAGCAGTATAATTCAATGTCGTATTTGCAGTACATAAACGCAAGACGTACAAAGGCTGCCGAGCTTCTTCTCCTTGATCCCGGCATACCGATCACAGACGTTGCTATGCGTTCGGGCTTCAAGAGTCTGACCACATTCAACCGTATCTTCAAGGAGATAAAACACTGTACACCCACAGACTTCAAAAAACTATATGCACTTAGATAAAGAAACCGCACATCGTTATGATGTGCGGTTTTTATTTTATCCTAAGATATCATAAAGGAACTCTAACTGATCTGCATCATGGAGCTTATATATCTTTGTATCATATCCATGGGCATTTCCAGAGTCGAAATGTATTGCAATAAACTGTCTGTCATCTGAAAAGTCCAGATCCTTAAATGTGTTATCCCCCCATATCATTATGAAGTTATTTCCGAATGACTCGCAGAATTCCTGAGAACCGAATCCTTTCCACATATCAGGTACAAGATCCTCGTTCTTCAGCTCATGTGTCTCAAAATACTGCTTCAGCTTGTCGATCTGCTCGTCAGTAAGCTTCTCTTTTTCCCAATTATAATTCACATACTTGTTTAAAGTAATATCATTGTCCGTATTTCTAAGGTCCTCCAAAACAGAAGATAACGGAGCGTCAGCCTCTTCTTCAAGTTCAACGGGCTCATCTTCAGGATAGCGGAAATCGTCTGGGATAATCGTTCCAAACATATCACAGATCTTTACACCGAAGTTCATATCCTCACACTTATAGAATCTCCAGTCATCATCAACTAAGGTATCTCCGTCATATGTTGCACTGTAAATGCAGGCTGTATTTCGGAAATCAGCTGAAATATAGCTTACAGTCGTACCCTCGGTATACTTGATCGTCAGATTATTTCTGTTTGGATGTACAGGCCAGCCGTAATAATTAACAGTACCGTCAAATTCATACCATGTCTGAGACTCAAAGAGTTCTGCAAGCTGATCTCGCTTTTCCTGTGCAGGAATTTCGTACTCAAGGGTATAAGGTGAGATCTCATAATCCGTAGCGAGCAGATCAGTAAACGGCGACTTTTCACATAATACGGGAGTTATAGTATTATCGTCAATTTCGGTGCCGATTATAGCCTTCATTCCCCTATCAAAGGCTTCATAATTAATACGGCGGCTCTTACCATTTTCAACCTCAGGGATACCATTCTCAGCATCCGGAATTGAATACTGAGCTGACATAGCAAATCCAATATCAACAATTGCCAAAGCATATGATATACCATCTTTCTTCCATTCAAAAGAATATACATCGAAATCTTCTTTTTCAATTTTTTCCACAGGAACATCATCAAGAGGCACTTCCTCGCCCCAATTGAAATTATTAAGGAAAACAGCGATATTATCCTTTGTTTCAGTGTTGATCTCTATTTTTTCTCTTTTAGCACCTCTGTAAACATCAAAGTCAAAGGTACTGAAATCTCCGAACGGAGTAATCTCAGTTTTATTTTCTTCAACCGGCTCTGTAGTCTCCGTCTCTGTAGCAGGTACGCTTCCGTTTCTGTTGAGCAGATAACCTGTTGTACCTATACCGCCTGCAATAACTGCACAGGCTGCAACAGCACTTATACTGCGCAGGAGACGATTTTTAGGCTTGATTCTCTCGGCTGTGAATACATGATCTGTATATTCGTCATTATCTGTTTTGCTTATGGATCTATTTCTCACTGAGTTTTCACACGCAGCGATTATTCTTTCTTTTGTATCTTTAGACATTTTGATTTTCTCCAATTCATTTTTCAAATTATTTGTCATGCTACAACATACTCCTTTCGGTATTTTTCTTTCAGCAGCTTTCTTCCCCTCGAAAGGCGCATTTTTACTGCCGAAACACTTATCCCGGTAATTTCGGATATCTGATCTATTTTATAGTCCTCAACATAATAGAGTACAAGGATGATCCTGTATTTTTCATCAAGCTCCGACAAAGCTTCAAGTATCCCGCTGTCGTTATTCTCGATGAAATATCCTTGTAAAAGCTCTTCGCTTTCTGTTTTATGTCTTTTACGATACCTCAGCATATCGCGGCATTTATTTGTGGCTACAGTGATGAGCCATGCTTTTTCATGATCTGCACTGTCAAATGCAGTTGGTCTCTGCACAAGTTTTATAAATGTTTCCTGCACAGCGTCCTCTGCATCGGCAGTATTTTTTAGCATAACGAGACATATTCTGTACAGCATATCGCCGTATTTCTCGACCGCCTCGCGAGCGCAGCCGTTATTAAGCAATATCATCAGCTCCTTTCACTATAAACACGCACCGAAAATCAAAATGGTCACATTGAATTATAGCATATATGAAAAATAAAATCAAATGGTGCAGCTTCGCGCTTTTTTCATATCCAAATAAAAAATGAAAAGACAGCCGATGGAAACCGACTGCCTTTCAGGGGATATTAAAATTTGGAGAAATCTTAATTAAGATGTGCCGACCACCGATTCTGTGATCGGCACATAATTTTAATACATTAGCATTAATTAAGCTCTTGTATGAACCTGACCGCCTGCAAGTGTCTTGCCGTGAGCCTTAGCCATTTCAGAGATGCTTACGTTCTGGTAACCATTCTGTGCGAGCCATGGAAGAACCTGTTCCATAGCTGCTGCTGTTGTAGCATAGTTCTCGTGGCAAAGTACGATAGCACCTTCAAGTGAACCGTTCTGTGCAGCCTGCTTGATTGTATTTACGATATCATTTGTTGAAGCATTGTTCCAGTCCTTTGTATCGATTGCACAGCTGATGAGCGGAACGTCATAGAGTGCTGACTGAACTGTACCGTTGCTCTCAAGATAAGGTAATCTCATAAGGTGTGAAGGCTCAGTGCCGATGATGCTCTTGAGCTTGCTGTTGCACTGCTCCCACTCACTTCTGATCTGACCTGAACCAAGCTGACCGAGGTGTGGATGAGTCTGAGTGTGGTTAGCAACTTCCATGCCTTTTTCATACTCATACTTGATCTGCTCATTTGTCTTGATCCAGCTGCCTACGTTGAAGAATGTAGCTGTCATATTGTTCTTAACAAGAGCATCAATGATTCTGTATCCAGGATCGCTCTTGCTCTGAGCTGATGCACCATCATCGAATGAGATAGCGCAGAGTTTCTTTGACTTATCAACTGTAGGTGTAGTACCTGTCTGACCTGTCTGTCCTGTCTGACCTGTCTGACCTGTGCTGCTGCCGCCTGTTACGTTAAGTGTGAGCTTTGATACGTTAGCCTTACCGCTGCTCTCCCAACCTTCTACGTTGAGTGCAACTTCTGTGAGGTTACCGATATTCCAACCTGCGTCTGCCCAAGCCTTGAAGTGATCTGATACTGTGATAGTACCTGATGTTCTCTTAGACTTACGAACGCTGAAGTACTGCTTGAAGTTTCTTGACTGATTGTCAAGGATTGTAGGACCATAGTGATCGAGTGTGAATATCTCATACTCAGCACCGTCGATTGTTACAGTCTTGCTGCCGCCCTGAGCTGTTGGACGCCAGTTTACCCAGTCCTCAATGATGTAGTACTCTACGAGAGGATCTGTCATCCAGCCGTATACGCAGAGTCTTGAGTTACCCTGTGAGCTTGCTGAATAGTCAGCTGCGTAATCCATTACGATCTTACCGCAGTCTGTAGCCTTCTTTGTACGGTCAAAGTCCATACCGCGACGAGCGAGGAAGTTACCTGAGCTTACCTGTGCGCTCCACTCTGTGTTGAATGTACCGCCGCTGCCGAGAGTCATTGAACCGCTTCCGCCTGTATTGTCAAGCCAGATCTCGTAGCTGTAGCCATCGCTTGTGCCCTTGTACTGGTTCTTGCCATTACCAACGCTGAACTTCTCTCCGCTTATTGTAGGAGCCTTTGTTGTTGTAGTTGTAACAACCTTAGTAGTTGTTGTAGTTGTAGCCTTCTTAGTTGTAGTAGTTACAACAGGAGGATTTGTTATGCTCTCTGAATAGCTCTCAGGAAGTGACTTAACAAGTCCTAAGAGGAACTTCTGGATTGTGAGAGCATCGCTTGTTGTAACACCGCCGCCTGCCTGATTTACGTCAGCGTTTGCAGCCTGTGCATCAGTAAGCGCATACTTGTTTGGATTTGCAAGTGACTGCATAATAAGAACTACGTCGCCCATATCAACTGTGCCGTCCTTATTAGCATCGCCCCACTTAGAAACCTTAGCCTCGAGTGCAACCTTAGGATCTACAGTTGTAGTAGTTGTTGCAGGCTGTGTGGTTGTAGTTGTGGTAGTTGTTGTAGTGGTTGTCTTCTCCATTTCATCAGCATACTTATCCATTATCTTGATAATGTCATTGTAGAATGACTTAGGCTGATAGTTGTTGAATGGAAGTGGTGAACCACCGTTTTCACGATATCTCCAGCTTCTCTCATCGGTTGTACCCCAGAGAGTTACGCATGAGATGTTCTTTGCGTGCTTACAGATAACCTCAAAGATCTGAGGATAAAGCTTATCATTTGAACCTGTGCTGTTTGTGATATCAAGCTCTGTTACCTGAACGTCAAGTCCGAGGCTCTCAAACTTCTTGATAGCTGTTTCGTACTCACTTGCTGAAGGATATCTTGAGTCAAGGTGTGACTGCATACCGATACCATCGATGTAGTCGCCCTCAGCCATTACCTTCTTAGCCATGTTGTAGAGATCGTTTGTCTTTGCAGACATGTACTCGTTATAGTCGTTGAGGTAAAGCTTTGTTGTTGAAGGAGCATACTGTCTTGCATACTTGAATGCATTGATAACGAAGCTGTCGTTACCGTATACTCTTACCCAACCTGAGTTGCTTGCTGGTCTCATTCCACCGCCGTCATTAACGAAGAGCTCGTTACATACATCGTAGGAATGGAGCTTGAGGTTAGGATAATTCTGCTTGATAGCAGCAAATGTATTCTTTATCATGCTCTCAAGACGCTTGTTCATTCTGTCAGCAGATACATCTCTGCCGTTCTCCTGGAACAGTGAGTTTGGAGTCTGGCTGTACCATACGAAGGTATGACCACGAACGCCGATGCCGTTCTGCTGAGCGAACTTAAGAATAGGATCTGCATTTCTGAGGCTGATATTTACATTATCGCCGCTTACACCAGCTACGATAGAATCAGGCTTCATTTCATTCTCACAGGTTACTGAGTTGTAGTGCTGCTTGATGAAATTCTGTCCCTGTGATGTATTGATCTCGTTTGCACTTACAGAAGTACCGAGTCTGAATAACGGACCTGCATGATCCTTGAAGCCGTCTCCGCCCTTCTTGTAGGTGTAATCCATGTTCTGATGTGCTGCAACGCCTTCGCCTGATGATACAGGTGCTGAAGTACCGCTTTCACCGCCAGGTGTAGGTGTAGGTGTTGAGCTTGCGCTTACTGTACCGCCGCCTGTCTTAACAGATGAAGCCTTGCCTGACTCAGATACCTGAACTGCGTCAATGTAGAAGTCGCAAAGATCACCAGAATCCTGAGGTGTCTCGACATAAAGGATCATATCGCCTGAATTATCAGGGATAGTGAATTTTGTGTTTTCAAGCTTTGTCCACTCGCCGCTCTTAGCGTCAGCTGTTGCAATGCTTGTATATGAAGCACCGTTGCCGTCGCCCTGCTGAAGTGACATCTGCATTGTTACTGTGCTGCCTGACTTCTGAAGTACTGCTGTACTGAAGCTGTATGTCTGACCGGGAACAAATGCACTTGAATCAAGTGTGATAGCGCAGCCGTTCCATTCCTGTCCTCTGCCTGAAACATAGAGTGACTTGCTGCCGTCATAGTAGTCGCTTGAATCAGTTGCTACTGTTGCATCGCCTCTGCCTGACCAGTTGTCCTTGCCACTCTCGAATGTACTTGTGAAGTAATTGCCGTTATCGTCAGCCTTTACAGTCTGTACTGGTGTTGTTGTACCTGTCTCACCTGTATCGCCGTCGATTCCGTTCTCGTAAACTCTTACGCTCTTTACATTAGCAGATCCGTTTGATCTGTAACCTTCGATATTGAGTGAAACCTCATAAAGTGTACCTGACATATCAAGACCTGACTTTGACCATGCGTCAAAGTGTCTGCCAACGTGGATAGTACCCTTCATGTAGTTTGTCTGGTTGTTAGCCGAACCGCTTGACTTACGTACACTCCAGTACTGTGGGAATGTAGCTGTACCATCAAGTGACGGCTGGTTGTAACGCATTGTCTTACGAATATCGTAAGTATTTCCGTCAAGTGATACTGTGCCCTTGTTTTCACCATCGTTTCCGGGTGGTCTCCAGTCGCCCCAGCCTTCTACGATGTAATATTCCATAAGAGGATTTCTTGTCCATCCGTATACACACATATACGAATTTCCTCTTGGAGTGTACTCAACATCATAAGTAAGAGTAATGTCCTTACCTATGCTCTTGTAATTCTGCTTTTTGCTGTCATAGTTCTTGCCCATACGTGCAAGGAAGTTTTCAATGTTGCTCCATGAGCAGGTAAATGATCCTGCGCCCGGCTGCATTGAAACCTGACCCTGACTGTTCTGGTTCCACATTTCGTAGTCGTATCCGCCGATATTGCCTCTCTGCTGGGCGTCAGCAGCATTTGCTACTACAGCAGGAACAGCAGGGATACTTGAAGCAACCATCAGTGCAGTAATGCCTGCGCTGACAAATCTTTTGAAGTTGCTCTTTTTCATGTCGATCATTCCTCACTTTCATTTCGTAATAATAAATGATATCTTTTCGTCTTAACTAAGGAAAAGCACAAAAACACCAGTCTGTTTTCGCGTCCCTCCTCTTCCTCAGCTTCTGTTATCATTTTATTACATTTCTGTGAACTATTCAAGTCAAAATTTGCTAACAATAATTTCACTTGCTCATTTTTTGCTGTTTTTGTACATTTTAGCTGCTGAATGTTGCGTATTTTTATACACTCTACTGTGATAGTACTTTAACTTGCTATTTTTCGAGAAAAAATGCTATTTACAAGTGGTAGATTTATTGTAAAATATTACTTTTTGTGCTGACTTTTTGCCTTTCTGCCATATTATATATTTATAGTATATACACAAAAATTATATTGATTATTCTCCATCGTTTCACAATTTGACGGCAGTGTTTTTCCCCTCATTATATAAAAATGGTCAGTAATATTTTCCACTTTATATTATGATTTTACCATTTTACAGCTTTATATTGCTAAATTTTCTTTTGTAGGTATGCACAAACAGAAACATTTTCAGATGTGTAAAACACCGAAAAAATTCTCAAAACCTTTATTTTTTAATATTGATATATTATAATATAAATAAGTATAAACTTATTTTCTGATTTTTAGAGGGGATAATATGGATTCTGGGAACACTAAAAAGATCGCAGTTGTTGTTTCGGCACTTGACGAAGAGTATCAGAACAACATCATATGCGGTATAAACCGATCTGCTGAAGAGAACCAGCTGAGCGTGTCATATTTCGCAGCTTTCGGCGGACTTGTCAACAACAGAAGGTTCGATCTCGGCGAATACAGTATCTATGACCTGATAGATTATTCAAAATTCGACGGTATATTGCTTATGCTAAACACTTTTGGCGATCCCGAGATCCGTCACAAGCTCCTCAGTGATATAACCGCCGCCCATAAGCCTACAGTTGTTTTTGAACCTACAGACGATCCTGAGCTATACAGTATATGTATCGATAACTACTCCGTAATGAAGGAGCTTGTCGAGCATATTATCAAACATCATCATGCTAAGGTCATCAATTGCATAACAGGTCCTCTCGCAAATCCCGAAGCGCGTCTCCGCTTTGATGCTGTACGTGAGGCAATGGCTGAAAACGGTGTAGAGCTTGATGAAAAACGAGTTTTTTACGGTAATTTCCGCAGTCACGACGGCAAGGAAGCTATCGACGAATTCGTAAGGTCGGGACTTTCACTTCCTGATGCTTTTATATGTGCCAATGACAGTATGGCTCTTACAGTAGTATCTTCACTGGAAAAATACGGGTATAAAGTACCCGACGATGTTATCGTTACAGGTTTCGACAATACATTCAATGCCCGTAACTCTTCCCCTGCTCTTACAACTGTAAAGCGTCCGCTTTTTGAAGCAGGCTATAAAGCCTGTGATATCCTTGTAAATCTGCTCTACGGCAATAAACAGCCGAAAGCCACTATACTTAAATCATCTCCTGTTTTCTCTGAAAGCTGCGGCTGTACAGATGAAACTGCCGATGACCTAAAAACATACAAGAAGCGAACCTACAACCGCATGGAAGTCACTAACAATAATATCCACGCGCTCAATAAGCTCACTGCCGAGCTTGCAGGTGCCGAGACCGTAGCTTCAACATTTGAAGTTATCGCCCAGAACATGAACGACCTTAATCTTGAAAAGTTCTGTCTCTGTCTTATCGAGGACTGGCAGGAGACTTATGTTTCCGCTCCCGACCTTTCAAGCCGTACAGGCTATTCCAGATATATGACAGCTCCGCTTATTCTTGATAAAGGCGAACGAAGAAGCGTTGATCTTTTCCCCAGCAGGGATATGTTCCCCGAGGGCTTCGGCAAAGGCTATGAAGTCAATTATTTTCTCCCTCTCCATTTCAGCGAGAGATGTCTCGGATATTACATAATCACCAACAGTGACTTTCCAATATCAAGTCTGCTGTGCCATACGCTTACAATGGATCTCAGCATCTCAATGGAAAATATACGCAAGCTCTGCCACATCAACAAGGCTATGGACGAGCTCAACCGACTGTATGTCATCGATCCCCTCTGCAATATCTATAACCGCAACGGTTTCTTCAATATTGCTGAGAATATATTCAAAGAAAGTATCGCACACCATAATAAAGTATTGATAAGCTTTATAGATATGGACGGTCTGAAGTACATCAACGACAACTACGGTCATAATGAGGGAGATTTTGCTATACAGCGTCTTGCAGCCATTATCCGCAAGTGCAGCGGCACAAGAAGGATATGCGCACGTTTCGGCGGTGACGAATTCGTTATCCTTACCGCAAATGCTCACGAAAACGATGCTGAGGAACTCGAAAACCGCTTCTATGACGAGCTTGAAAACATAAACAGTATAGTAAAAAAGCCTTATACCATATCCGCAAGTATCGGAAGTATAATCACTTCCGAAGAAGATGAGAACTCTATCTACGATGTCATCGACAAAGCCGATGACAAGATGTACACTGTCAAAAAAGAAAAGAAAAAAGCAAGACTCTCCGAATTTGTATAAAAATAAAGTCTCTTTATTCAGTACAAACTGATAAAAGAGACTTTTTTATTTTTTGTAATAAAACTGTTTTTCATTCGTCTAACTTTATGAGGAGGTGAAAAGATGAAACGGGAATTCCACGAAATATACGAAAAATACAGCCCCGACCTTTATTCCTTTATCCTGAGAATGTGCGGCAGCGAGCAGCTTGCCAAGGACATTTTGCAGGATACCATGCTGAAGGCTATGACTAATGCCGACAGCTTCAAAGGAAGCTGCTCTGTAAGGACATGGCTGTGTACTATCGCAAAAAATCTCTACTTCGACCACCTCAAAAAAGCCGAAACAAAGAACCATTCCCTTGACATTATTGACGAACCTGCCTCCGACAGCAATATTGAGACAGATATCATAAACAAGGACACTTCCCTGCGCATACATCATCTTCTCCACGAACTCGAAGAACCCTACCGCGAGGTGTTCACATTGAGAGTTTTTGCTGAGCTGAAATTCTCCGACATCGGAAATGTTTTCGGCAAAAGCGAAAACTGGGCAGGCGTGACTTTTTACCGCGCAAAACAGAAGCTTATACAGTTAATGAAAAAGGAGGAACTTTTATGAAAAACAGCAGCATCCCCTGCAATGTAATAATAGATATGCTGCCGCTGTACAAAGAGGAGATATGCAGCGATGAGACCAAAGAGCTTTTAGAGGAGCATCTCCGCAGCTGTGAGAACTGCCGACAGCTGTATGAGGAGCTGTCTCTTCCTGCTCCAAAAAACGAGACCGCCCCAAGCGAAGCCGAAACTTTCAAAAAAGTCGGCAAAAAACTGAAACGCAGCCGATTTACCAAAATAATGTCCGCGCTTATGTGTATATGTTTAGTGCTTTTCGGAGCAGTAAACGGAGCATGGTACTTTCTGAAATACCGCCCCATGAAGAAAATGTGCGTGGGAATGCGGCGTATCGATAATTCAACTCCTACGGCAAAGTTTTCTCCTACCTATGTCGATGATGACGATGATTATGTTTACGCTGTGATTCTTCCCGATTATCTGGATTTCTCTGTAGGGTACATGGTGATATCACCTAAAGGCAGTGACGAGATGCTCCGCTCCAATGACACAAAACAGCCTGTACTTATGATATCTTATAGTATGTTCGGCAAAACCGATTTGTCTGTCCACCGTAAGAGTATTCCGATACTAATGGGTGACAATGTAATATATACAACATTTGAGGTGAACAACGGGCTCACAGACCTGTTTAACCAGTATTTCACATCTAAACATATCCTTGAAACAGAGAATATGTTCAAATCTCATGCAGAAGAGCTTGAAGCAATGAAAAAAGCCGCACAGAAAAAATGGGGAGAGTATCTTTGATACTCTCCCTCGCTTTTATGATTTTCTGAATCCCATACACTGCACAGCAGCAACAGGATTTCCCAGCTCATCGCGTATATCCACGTTGTAGCAGCAGATGCTCCTGCCGTCCTTTATGAGCTTTGCCTCAGCGATTATACGCTGAGTTTTCGGCACTCCGATAAACGAAGCATCGCAGTTGAGTCCCACAACTCCTGCTTTCTGCCAGTTTGAAGCCACAGCAAATGCGAAATCCGCAAGTGTGAAGTAAACTCCGCCCATTATACCGCCGACAGCATTCTTGTGATGCTCGTTTATAACAAGGCTCACCTTTGCATAATGGTCGTCTATCTCGTCGATGACTGCTCCCATTTCAGTCGCAAATCGGTCATTTCTGAACAATTCGCGTACTTTTTCAAGTGTTTCGATATCAGCCATAAATTACCTCCTGTTTTCGTATTCTTCACGCAATATCGAGAAATATTCCCTGCCTACATACTGCCCGTCCATAAAGAAATAGTCCCTGAGAGTGCCCTCAAACGTAAGTCCGCATTTCTCAATAACTTTCCTTGAAGGAGCATTTATAGTCTTGCAGCATATCTGAACTTTATGCAGGTTCATCTTGTCAAATCCGAAAGCTATTACAGCCTTTGCAGCCTCTGTACAATATCCCCTGCACTGGAACTGTGCACCTATGCAGTATTCTATCTCTGCAAAATGGTTTTTTCCGTCAACGAGGAAATAGGCTATCTGTCCGATACATTCACCGTTTTCCTTATCGATGACTGCCCAGCGGTAATAGTCCTCACGGGAATAATTGCTGATATACTTGTCCAGAAGTCCATTTGTTTCCTCTATTGTGGAGTATGTAGGCTCTGAGTACATAGTCTGTACCTTTTCATCGCTTGCCCAGTTTTTAAAGACAGCATCGCAGTCCGAATACTCAAATTTTCTGAGTATAAGTCTTTCCGTTTCAATAGTCTGTGTACCTATATGTGTCAGCATAGCTTTCCCCTTTCATTTCCCGATAAATTATTCATCAAATAAATCTCCCCTGACATAGGAACTACATCAGGGGAAGATGTCTTATACAAGTTTTGACATATCATAAAGTCCCGGCTTCTGATCCTTGAGGAATACAGCCGCATTTACAGCACCTGCTGCAAAAACAGTCTTTGAAGCAGCGGAATGAGAAAGTGTGATAACTTCGTCATTTCCTGCAAATATAACATCGTGCTCACCTACGATAGTGCCTCCGCGGATAGCGTGCATACCGATCTCGGACTTCTCGCGCTTCTGACGGCGTGAGTGACGGTCGTAAACGTAGTGCTTTGAATTGTCAAGAGTCTCGTTGATAGCGTTTGCAAGCATGATAGCCGTACCGCTTGGAGCGTCTATCTTCTGATTGTGATGCTTTTCAACTATCTCGATATCGAACTGATCGCCCAGTACGGCAGCTGCCTTCTTAGCAAGCTCTACAAGGAGATTGATACCGAGAGACATATTGAATGTAAAGAAAACAGGTATCTGCTGTGCAGCAGCCTTTATCTTGGCGATCTGCTCGTCACTGTAGCCTGTTGCACCTATTACTAACGGAGTGCCTGTTGAGAAACAGTAGTCCAGAAGTCCGTCAAGTGAAGCAGGATTTGAAAAGTCGATTATTACATCGGGCTTTACGGGGAGCTGTGCAGGAGTCTCAACTATGGGGAAATCTGCGTACTCCTTGGTATAGATATCAATACCTGCAACGACTTTGCAGTCCTCGCGCTCTGATGCGCAATTGTAGATATTCTTGCCCATTTTGCCGTTAGCACCGCAAATAGCTATATTTGTCATGTTTTACACATCCTTTATTTAAATCGAAATGTGGAATTAATGTGTCCCTGACGGGACGGATATTAATACCGAATTACGCACTCCTAATTCTTAATTACTTAATAAGTCCGTGCTTTGCAAGAGTAGCTCTGAGCTTAGCATTATGCTCCTCAGTCATCTCGCAGAGAGGCAGACGGCAAGGACCTGCATTCCAGCCCACCATATTCATAGCTTCCTTTACAGGGATAGGATTTACCTCAATGAACAGGTCATTGATTATATCAAGGTACTTGATCTGGAGCTTCATAGCTTCTGCAAAGTTGTTATCAAGGCAGAGCTGCACCATATCGTGCATTTCCTTTGGAATAACGTGTGAAGCAACAGAGATAACGCCCTTTCCGCCAAGTGACATGACAGGAACTACCATATCATCGTTGCCGCTGTAGATGTCTATATCATCACCGCAGGCAGCTGCAAGCTTTGCAACATAGCTGATATTGCCGCTTGCTTCCTTGATAGCAGCGATATTTCTGTGCTTAGCAAGCTCCTTTACAGTTGCAACATCGAATCCGCAGCCTGTTCTGCTTGGAACATTGTAAAGGATTATCGGGATATTAACAGCATCAGCGATAGCTGTAAAATGCGCGATAAGTCCCTTCTGTGTAGCCTTATTATAATAAGGAGTAACGTGGAGAAGTGCATCTGCGCCTGCTGCTTCGGCTTCCTTTGAAAGCTCAACAGCATAGTGTGTGTCGTTGCTGCCTGCACCTGCAATAACAGGAACTCTGCCTGCAACGTGCTTTACAGCGAACTTGATGCAGTCGCGGTGCTCGTCATCAGTCATAGTTGCGGACTCACCTGTAGTACCGCAGATAACAACAGCGTCAGTGCCCTTTTCAATCTGATCGTCAATGATACGTCCAAGCTCATCGTAGTTGATAGAACCATCAGCGTTCATTGGAGTGATTATAGCAATTGCTGCGCCGGTGAAAATTGTATTCTTCATAGCTATTTTCCTTTCATAAAATGGAATGGAACGTCGAGGACGCCGTCCCCTACGAAATATTCATGCAGTATATTAATTGCAAGGCTGGCGTTCCCGATAGCCCTTTGAACTGCGGAACGCCGATGGTGACTCCCCACAGTGTGGGGAGATGTCAGCAAAGCTGACAGAGGGGCGCGGCTCCTGTTGGGAGGCGTTCCCTACATCTTAATTATAATCTGCTGTAAGCGAAAGCAGATTATGCCATTTGTATAGAGTGAGCGAGTTTTCGAGCGACAACGTGGAAACCCGCGGGGGCTCCCCGCTTAGTCAAAATAGCCTTTTGCTGCAAGGAGTTCTGCAAGGAGGACACCGCCGCCTGCTGCACCTCTTAATGTATTATGTGAAAGACAAACGAACTTATAATCGTACTGTGAATCCTCACGGAGACGACCTGTTGAAACAGCCATACCGCCTTCGAGATTTCTGTCAAGTCTTGCCTGTGGACGATCGTTCTCCTCAAAGTAATGAATAAACTGCTTAGGTGCGCTTGGAAGCTCCAGTTCCTGAGGAACACCCTTGAAGTCAGCCCAGAGCTTGAGGATCTCTTCCTTTGAAGGCTTGTTCTCGAATGTTACGAATACAGCAGCTGTATGTCCGTCCGAAACAGGGACACGGAGACACTGTGTTGTGATATTGGGAGCTGTAGCCTTTACGATCTCGTTGCCCTTGATCTCGCCCCATACCTTGAGCGGCTCCTGCTCGGATTTTTCTTCCTCACCGCCGATGTAAGGGATAAGGTTATCAACCATTTCAGGCCATGTCTCGAAGTTCTTGCCTGCGCCTGAGATTGCCTGATAAGTACAAGCCAGAACGTTCTTGAGACCGAACTTTCTAAGTGGGTGGAGTGCAGGAACATAGCTCTGGATAGAGCAGTTTGACTTAACTGCGATGAATCCTCTCTTTGTACCGAGACGCTCACGCTGAGCCTTGATGATCTCGATGTGCTCAGGGTTTATCTCAGGCACTACCATAGGAACATCAGGTGTAAATCTGTGTGCTGAGTTATTTGAAACGATAGGGCACTCAGCCTTAGCATAAGCCTCTTCAAGAGCCTTTATCTCGTCCTTCTTCATATCAACGGCACAGAAGCAGAAATCTACCATGCCTGCGATCTTCTCGATATCATTCGTAGCGTCCATGAGGACCATATCCTTCATAGCTGCCGGCATAGGAACTGCCATCTTCCAGCGGCTTCCTGCTGCCTGCTCATATGTCTGACCTGCGCTTCTTGGTGAAGCTGCAAGAACCTTTACATTAAACCAAGGATGGTTCTCCAACAGAGTTGCAAATCTCTGTCCTACCATGCCTGTTGCGCCTATAATACCAACATTATACTGTTTCATATTGACCTCTCCTTAAAAAAATTTTCCATAAAATAACAAAAACCGGTTGCAAACCGGCTCATCATGCGTTATAATAGAAATGTTGACATATCAGAAATAAAATATGCCGATAGCTCTCCATCAAAAGCATGATGACAGCTGCAAACCTGTTAAGTGTGCAGCCAGAGCTGAATTTACCAAAGACAGCTCTTCGGCGGCATTGCCTTTCGCTGAACACCATCGGACGGGTCGTCCCGTGTGCAGGTACTTTTCGCAGCCGCGCCTCTACCTTGTAACTATAATAGCACTTAAATCTGCTATTGTCAATACATTCTTGAAATTTTATTTGTCAAATCATATTTTTGCTGTGCAGAATTATGATTCCGGCCCTCAGCCTTTAACCATGAGCCGTCAGCTTATTGCAGGGGCGCACAGTGTACGCCCGAATAAAAGCGGCAAAGCCGCTTAATAATGACTGACAGCTAAAGGCTGACGGCTGAACAGAAGGAGATATTAATGGAACTTCTCAAATCCGATTTTTACTATGAGCTGCCCGAGGAGCTCATAGCCCAGACTCCCATAGAGCCGCGGAACGCTTCACGCATGATGTGCGTTGACCGCAGAACGGGAGCAATAACTCACGACCACTTCTATAATCTATGCGAGCACCTCAAAGAAGGTGACCTTCTGGTCATGAACGACTCACGGGTCATTCCTGCAAGGCTCTACGGCGAGAAAATAGGCAATCAGACCTTTATCGAATTCCTGCTTCTCGAACAGAAGGGCGACAAGCGCTGGGAGATAATCTGCCGCCCGGGAAAGAAGGCCAAGGTCGGAACGCGCTTTTCATTCGGCGGCGGAAGACTTGTGGCAGAGGTAGTCGAAGTCAAGGACGACGGCAACCGCATCGTGCAGTTTGAATGCGAGGGCAACTTCTTCACAGCCCTCGAGGACGTGGGACAAATGCCCCTGCCGCCATACATAAAGGAAAAACTCGAAAACCGCGAACGCTATCAGACCGTATACTCCAGAGAGCTCGGCTCTGCGGCTGCTCCTACAGCAGGACTGCACTTTACTCCCGAAATGCTGGACGATATCCGCGCAAGAGGCATAAAAACAGCTTTTGTTACGCTTCATGTAGGTCTCGGTACGTTCCGTCCCGTCAAGGAGGACAACGTCCTCGACCACAAAATGCACAGTGAGCACTACTACCTCCCGAAGGAAACCGCTGATCTCATAAACGAGACCAAAAGTAACGGCGGAAGAGTCATCGCAGTGGGTACCACCACATGCCGCACACTTGAGAGCGTTGCCACGTTCTACGGGGATATTTCCGAGCATGAGGGCTATACGGATATATTCATCTATCCATCATATGAGTTCAAGTGCATAGACGGCCTCATAACAAACTTTCACCTGCCCGAAAGCACACTGATAATGCTGGTATCGGCTTTCATGGGCTACGATAATACGATGAACGCATATAGGACTGCTGTGCAGGAGCGCTACCGTTTCTTCAGCTTCGGCGACAGTATGTGCATATTATAAAAAAGCATAATCAAGGAGATTAACAATGGCTGAAAACGAACTTTTCGACTTTTTCAAGGGGATAATCGATTCAGAGGAGGGACCAATAGTTCTCTGCAACCTCGATTACAGGATAATATATGAAAACCCGGCTGCTATGATGTACTATACTCCTGCAGCGCCTATCACGGGCAAGCTCCTTTCCACTCTCATGGACGAGGAAATGATGAGCAAGGTGGATATGAGCGTTGAGTGGTTCAAGGAGGACAGGAAGAACAACAAGGTCTTTGCTTTCCATGACGATACCAATAATATGGATATGTATATCCTCGCCATAAGAAACACAAAGGGCGAGCTCATAGGCTTCTACGGACGCCGCGAGGACAGGACCCCCGATCAGGGCAAGATATTCGATCTTGACTGAAGTGCAGCTTCAGCCGGGAACATGTGATTCGTAATAACAGGATATTTCCGGTTCATCGGAGTAAGCCGACAAACTAATTATGAATTATTGATTGCGGATTATGAATTAAAATAAAAGGAGAAGCTATGTTCAAACTTCTTAAAACCGATAAAAAAGCCCGCAGAGGTACTTTTGAGACCGTTCACGGCACATTTCAGACCCCCTGCTTCATGAACGTGGGAACTGCCGCTGCGATCAAGGGCGGTATTTCCTCAGTTGACCTGCAGGGGCTTAAAACTCAGGTGGAACTCTGCAACACCTATCATCTGCATCTGCGACCCGGCGACCATGTGGTCAAGCAGATGGGCGGACTTCATAAGTTCATGAACTGGGACAAGCCCATACTCACCGACAGCGGCGGATTTCAGGTGTTTTCACTTGCCCGGCTGCGTAAAATAAAGGAAGAGGGAGTATACTTCGCATCACATATCGACGGTCACCGCATATTCATGGGACCGGAGGAGAGCATGCAGATACAGTCCAATCTCGGCTCCACCATTGCTATGGCTTTCGATGAGTGTATCGAGAATCCCTCTCCCTACAAGTACGTTGCCGACTCTATCGAGCGCACCACTCGCTGGCTGATACGCTGCAAGGAGGAAATGTCAAGGCTAAACAGCCTCCCGGACACTATCAATAAGGATCAGCTTCTTTTCGGAATAAATCAGGGCTCTACGTTTGACGATCTGCGCATAAAGCATATGGAGGACATTGCAAAGCTGGATCTTGACGGCTACGCTATCGGCGGTCTTGCAGTCGGCGAGGCTACCGATGAGATGTACCGCATAATCGACGTTGTAGAGCCATATATGCCGGTACATAAGCCCCGCTACCTCATGGGCGTGGGTACCCCCTCCAATATAATCGAGGCTGTTGCCCGCGGAGTTGACATGTTCGACTGCGTAATGCCAAGCAGAAACGCACGCCACGCTACTGTCTTCACATGGAGCGGCATCATGCACCTGAACAACAAGTGCTACGAGACCGACCCACGGCCTGTGGACGAGCAGTGTGACTGCCCAACCTGCCGCAATTTCAGCAGAGCCTACATACGCCACCTTTTCAAGGCAAACGAGCAGCTTGCAGGCAGACTGGCTGTACAGCACAACCTGTACTTCTACAATACCCTTACGGAAAAGATAAGAGAAGCCATAGACGAGGACCGCTTCGAGCAGTTCAGAGGCAAGTACTCACAGCTTCTTGCCACAAGGATATAATAACGGCTTACGCCGATATACGGACGGAGTTTATATGAATACTTTTTTGTTTTTACTTATGCTTGCGGTCTCTGTCGCAGTGACCGCTGTTTTTCTGCACGAGCTCGGAAACGACCTGAAAAACTCTGAAAAGCCCTCAAAAAGACTGTCAGCAGTACGCGGTGCCTCACGCGGAGCCGCTCTGCTCCTTGTACTTGCAGCCGCTGCCGAAGCCCTCGGACTTTTCAGTGCAGCCCCGTATACTGGAGCCTGCCTGCTCCTCGGCGGCACGGCAGGAGCGTCCATGCTCCTCTGCCTTTACAACAAAAAGCACAAGTACCGGATCGTCCTTACTGCGGTAAAGGCTGTCCTGGCAGCAGCAGTGCTTGAGGTCACGCTTTTCAATATCCCCACCTACAGACTGTGGTCCGGCAGCTACGGTGAGATGAGCTTCTCAGCCGAGGAATGCGCAAAGAGCGAAAGCGTTGAATGCAACGGAAATGATATTTCCCTGTATGGCTGCAATAACGCCGTATTTCAGTTTGACGGCATAGACGAGGAAGTCGCCGACGTGTATTTCGACATCGCCCATGCAAAAAACACCAAGGGCACAATGGTGACCATAGACTCCATGGACGAGACCAATACTGCCGTTTACCGTGACGCTGTAGCTTCTCAGCTCATTGCAGCAGGCAAGCACCATTCCCGATACGTTCAGCTGCACCTTTCAGGAAAAGTCAGCAGTCTAAGGATACGGATTGCTCCCCTTGACAACGGAAAAATAGAAATAAAAGGCATAACATTCAACCGTCAGATACCCATGGACATCTCATGGGCAAGACTGTTCCTTATCGTATTCTGCGTCTGTCTCGTCAGACTTATGCTGCACAGCAGGGCTATGCAGAAGAGCTTTTCCGACAGCAAGCGCCTGTGTCATATAGCCTCGGTTATCATAACCGACGCCGCCTGTGTGGCAGCTGTGCTCATTACCTTTGTGAAGCTCGATAACTACTCTATCATAGATATAATGCAGCGCCCCGCGGGTAATCAGGTCACACAGGAGCTTGTTGACGCCTTTGAACACGGCAGCACAAGGATACTTGACGAGCCCGCTGACGAATTCAACAGCTTTTCCGCCCCCTATGACGGAGACGCCCGCGACAAGGCAAAGCTGTCCTATAAATGGGACCACGTTTACTATAACGGTCATTACTACAGCTATTACGGCATAGCTCCGGTAGTACTGGTCTTCATGCCGTATCATCTGCTCACGGGATACTATTTCCCCGCTTCCATGGCTGTTCTGCTTTTTGCCCTGACAGGTATCATAGGACTTACCAAGCTGTACATGATGTTCATAAGGAAGCTGTTCCCGAAGATACCATCGGGTATAGTGATATGCGGACTTATGATAATACAGACAGTCAGCGGCATATGCTTCAGCATCGGCAGACCGCAGTTCTACGAAATAGCGCTTGCGGCAGGCTTTGCCACCCTCACATGGGCGGTATACTTCATGCTCTCTGCAAACATAATAGGAAAGGGAAAGCCCTCTCTGCCGAGAACTGCCGTATCCTCCCTGCTCTTTGCCACAGCCGTGCTGTGCAGGCCTACACTTGTGCTTTACTGTATCACGGCAGCCGTCTTCATGCTCATGGCTGTGCCAAGAGTAAAGTCGGCGGCTTCCGGAGACAAGAAGAAAAACGGCGGAAATACATCAGGATACCTGCTCTGTGCAATACTCCCCATGGTCTGTATCGGTCTTGTACAGATGTGGTACAACTTCGACCGTTTCGGCAATCCCTTTGAGTTCGGCATACAATACTCGCTGACCATAAACGACTTTACAAGGACGCAGTTCCACACCCGTCTGTCGTGGATACCCGTTTACAACTATTTCTTCAATCCACCCGTTTTCTCAGCAAGCTACCCGTTTATCAGCTCGGCGTACCAGTCAATGGACGCTGGCGGCTTCTTCTATTACGATTTCCCGTCTACAGCCAATACCTCGGGACTGTTCTATCTTGCGCTCCCCATGTTCGCTTATCTGCTCTCATTCAGGGCCTTGAAGCAGATCAACGGCAGAAAGAACAAGCTAAAAGCAGCATTCATTATCGGAGTTCCCTGTCTGCTCATACCCTTCGGTATAGTCGCATCGGTATGGGAGAGCGGCTACGCAGTGCGATATATGGCTGACTTCGCGTGGCAGTCTCTCCTCGGTGCATTTGCAGTGATATTCTTCCTTTTCGGAAAGGCCAAGGACGAAACAATGAAAAAGCTTGTCCGCGGCTTCATGTGCTTCTCTGTAATATGGGCTCTTGTTGTCGGCGGAGTACAGGCGTTCAATCAGGCTTTCCGCTACGACATATATGACAGGAGCTTCCCCGAAATGGCATATGAGGTACAGCGCCTGTTCGCTTTCTGGACATGATGTACTGCGTTTATATCATAAAATGCGAGGGCGGACTGCTGTACACCGGAATTACCAACAACGTGGAGCGCCGCATGGACGAGCACTTCGGCAGGACGGAAAAATGCGCAAAGTACACCCGTTCCCACAAAGCTGAGTCCCTTGAAGCGCTGTGGAGCTGTGAGAACCGCAGTATCGCTTCTAAGCTCGAATACCGGATAAAACATCTCACAAAGGCGCAGAAGCTAAGGCTCATAGCCGATAATTCATGCTTCAGCGAGCTTTTCGGCGCGGAGCTCACGAAGCTTTACCGCCGGGAGCCTGTATGATAAAAAGAACTTTCCGACTTCCGGACATAAACAATCGGAGCATATCCATAAGGAGTACCATATGTACGAAAACAACACAGAGGAGCTGCCCGTAAAAGCCGTTCTCGCCTGCGTCGATACAGGTGAATTCGACGCGGAGGCTTCAATAGACGAGCTTGCCGAGCTGGCTGCCACCGCAAATGCGGAGGTGGTCGGCTCTGTTATACAGAAACGCCCTACCTTTGACCC